>Ga0070731_10000472_pt1 | contig 54749 bp, 52 predicted proteins | sample Coa_R1_2_FD_66448 | JGI IMG/M metagenome (GOLD analysis project Ga0070731, IMG submission 66448) | Surface soil microbial communities from Centralia Pennsylvania, which are recovering from an underground coalmine fire - Coalmine... | ecosystem: Environmental > Terrestrial > Soil > Unclassified ... | reverse complement strand
GGCTTGCCCGCGGCATCATGCAGCGCCCCGCTGAATTTCATCAGGCGCGGGACGATGGCTTGGGTCCCCGACGAAACTGTGGAACTGGCTGCGGGTGAATCGGGCTCCACCGGCTGCGCGCCAGTCGCCGCGCCGTCCGCCAGTATCCTGGGCGTCCTCTGGGTTTGAGCGTTGGCTCCAAGGGTCAAAAACAAGCATAGGCCTGCAACTATAACTGATAGTCTGAAGCGGAACATTGCAATACCTCCCCGGTTGGATTCCGAAAAGCAAGTTTAAGACACGAAACTTCAAGTGAAAACCATTTTTGAATAAGGGTCAATGGCATTTTGGTGCCGCATAGCCTGGAATAGAAGTTCCAAAGGCGATTGAGAATCAGGGCGAAGCCCGATAGGCTGGGTGTATTAATACAATATACAACCTTCCCGTTGTGAGCGTTGCATTAATTTTATTCCGGTCCAGCCCGACTTGATTCCAGGATTCAAGCCATTCTGAGAAGCCCAATTTAAGCGACAGGCAAAACTAAATCAAGCGCCAGGACGGTATGGCAAGTTATCCTCAGGCAAAGATGGCCGGCACAATTACCCGGAGATGGAATCCATGAAGCCATGGATGGATCCCACATTTCCTTTCCTTTATGATGCCTCCGGCGTTTTCGTTGAATTGATTTCCTCCCAGTAGCGCTTGAGGTCGAGTAGAGTCGTTCGAAGTTCATACTGAGGCGCCCAGCCTGTGTCTGCGGTAGCCTTGGAATAATCGCCCCAAATTTCCGGCAATTCCCCCGATCGCCTCCTGGACTCATCCACTGTCACGGTGAAGGGTTTGCATGAAAATGAGCCTAGAATTTCAAGGATGGATTCAAGCAAAACTGGTTTGCCTGAGCAAAGATGGTAGACATCACCCTCCGTCCCTTTTTCCAGCAACAGGTGGTAACCCCTGACAACATCGCGAACGTCGCTGAAGTCGCGCCTCAACTTCAGATTTCCGGCCGTCACCTGGGGTGGCTGGGCGCCGGCCTCAATGTTCGCAACTTGCCGCGCCAAACTCGAACAAAGATAGGCGTCCGATTGCCTGGGGCCGGTGTGGTTGAATGGGCGAGCGCGAACAACCGGCAAGCCATAGCTTCTGTAAAACTGATAAGCGACCATTTCCCCAGCCGCTTTGCTGGCGGCGTAAGGATTCGCGGGCCGGAAAGGACTATCTTCACGCAACGGCATGGAGTCTTTCTCACCACCTCCGTAGACCTCAGCGGAACTCACATAAAGAACTCGGCAATCAAGAACGAGGCGCCGGCAGGCATTAAGCAAATTGAACGTGCCAAGAACATTTACATCGTAGGTTACCTTTGGATCGGCCAGTGACTCAGTTGGAGAAGACACCGCCGCCAAGTGGTAAACCCGTTGCGGCTGGACGTCAACGAGGATCTGTTCCAATCGGTCTGAGTCCCTGATGTCCATGCGCTCAACTCGAATTTGGGAAAGGATGTGGTGAAGGGTTAGCAGGTTATTTTGAGGGTTGACCAGGGCGATGACTTCCTGGTTCTGTTGGAGCAGATACTCCGCCAGATACGAGCCGGCAAAGCCGCCAGCTCCGGTGATCAGGGACTTCATGGTTTGGATTCCCGAACTGGAGGATGGGTAAGTGCATTGGGCAAACGCGCCAGGTCTTCATCAACCATCATATGGATGAGCCTCTCAAAGGAGACTTTGGGCTCCCATCCCAGCTCACTTAAGGCTTTTGAGGGATCTGCCTTCAGATGAAAAACTTCCGCGGGGCGCAGAAGCGCCGGATCCAGCTCCACGTATTGCTTGTAATCCATGCCCAGGTGGCTGAAAGCCACTTCCAGGAGACGGCTTACCGAGTGGGTGATTCCTGTGCCGATCACGTAATCCGTGGGCTCATCGCGTTGCAGCATCAACCACATGGCCTGGACATAGTCGCCGGCGAATCCCCAATCGCGCTCCGCATCCAGGTTGCCCATCTTCAGTTTTGGTTGCAGTCCCGCCTTGATCCGGGCCGCCGCGTAGGAAACTTTGCGGCTGACAAACTCGATTCCACGACGGGGCGACTCGTGGTTAAATAAGATCCCGGAGCATGCAAAAAGATTATAGCTCTCACGGTAATTCACCGTAATCCAATGCCCGTAGAGCTTGGCAACTCCATATGGACTGCGCGGATAAAACGGCGTTTTTTCGTTTTGAGGTGATTCGTCCACCATACCAAACATTTCGCTGGAGGACGCCTGATAAAACTTGATGCGCGGATTCACCACGCGGATGGCCTCCAGCATCCGTGTTACCCCAAGAGCGGTGAATTCTCCGGTCAGAACGGGCTGGCTCCATGAGGTGGGAACAAAGGATTGCGATGCCAGATTATAGACTTCTTGGGGTTCGCTGGATTTCAAGGCGTTGATCAAGGAATTCTGGTCGAGGAGGTCGCCCGAGAGAAGCTCAAGCTTGTCCTGAAGATGTGCCAGCCGCTCAAAATTGATGGTGCTGCTTCTGCGGATCAAGCCATAAACCTTGTAGCCCTTGGACAGGAGGAACTCCGCGAGGTACGAACCATCTTGACCCGTGATTCCGGTGATCAACGCTGCTTTGCTCATCGGTATTTTCCATCGGGGAGCCTCCCGCCAGGGGGAGCACTCAAGAGAGTTGGTCTCCCGAATTTCGCCATCGCCTTACTACTTGCAGGTGACACTCGCCGCGCCGCGCGCATTCGCCACTCCATGGGGGCGGAGATTGGAGAAACAATCTAGAGATGAGCCAGAGAGGCCGTGCGGTTCTCATAGAACTTCTCATAATAAGTGCGATATTCCCCGCTCTTGGTTTTTCTGACCCACTCGGAATGTGCGCGGTACCACGCCACGGTTTTTTCCAGCCCTTTTTTCAGCTCGACTGAAGAGCTCCAACCCAATTCCTTTTTGATCTTTGAAGTATTCAAGGCGTAGCGGCGATCGTGCCCGGGCCGGTCGGCGACATACTCGATCAAGCTTTCCGGTTTATCCAAGATGCCGAGGAGATTTCGCACAATATCCAGGTTCTTCTCCGGCTGACCGTACCCGATGTTGTAGGTTTCGCCCGGGCGGCCGGAATGCAGCACCTGGTCCAGCGCCCGGCAATGGTCCTCCACATAAATCCAATCGCGTTCCTGAAGGCCATCGCCATAGACGGGTAATTGTTTTCCTTCGAGTGCATTGGTGATCATCAGGGGAATAAGTTTTTCCGGGAACTGGTAAGGGCCGTAATTATTTGAAGACCGGGTGATCATCACCGGAAATTTATAAGTCTGCCAGAAACTCCTCACCACCAGGTCCGAGCCCGCTTTGCTGGCCGCGTAGGGGCTGTTCGGTTGGAGGCGACTCATTTCGTCGGCGCTCTCATGGGCCTGCATGCTTCCGTAGACTTCGTCGGTTGAGACATGGAGAAACCGTCCGACCCCGTGCCGCCGCGCCGCATCCAGCAACGTATAGGTGCCCTGAACGTTGGTATGAATAAACTCGCGGGCGTCGGCAATGCTGCGATCGACGTGGCTTTCCGCCGCAAAATGAACGACGGCGTCAAATTTCGCGCTCAACAATTCGGCCATCAGGGCGGCATCGCAAATGTCGCCTTTATGAAATTTATAATTTGGATTTATTTCAACGTCTTGAAGATTTTCGCAGTTTCCCGCGTAGGTGAGTTTGTCGAGATTCAAGACTTGCACTTCAGGATGGATTTGAAGAATGAGGCGAATGAAATTGGAGCCAATAAACCCTGCTCCGCCTGTTACCAGTATTTTCAATGTCGAACGCTCCTGATTTAGAGGACCTTGGGCATCCATCTTCAGGCAAGACGGGGTGTGCGCCAAGCCTCGCTGCGTTCCGGCTGCCTAATCACGCGCCCCCAATGCATCTCCTCTTTTACTCTCGCTTTGTGGCCGCTGAAAGGGAACACCTGATTTTACCTCAAGAACCACTCGGGGAGGATTTTCATTGTCATGCCGCTGAGGGAAATTAGCGTCCGCCGTCAATTGCTTGAACGGGATGAAGGAAAGGTGTGAGAAAGCGCCAGAACAGGAAGACAAGTCCGGCGGAGGGTCTATTCTGTTTTGCGATATGGATATCGATCCCTACCTCGTCCGAAATCCGGGCGCCCGGGGCTATCCTTCGCCAGCCGACTGGGTTTGGGCGGTTTCAAAACAGAGGTTAAACTCCGGAAGAAGCCTCTGAATATCCAGAGGAGAGTTCAGGAGGGCGGCGTTTTCCAAAGCGGCTAATTTCCCTTCAAATTCGCTGAGACACAAAGCCTTGGGCCGCGCCACCCAAATTTTCTCAAATCGGGTTGGCGCCGTGGTCTCGGTGTCATGGTCAAACAATTCCTCGGTCATCTTTTCGCCAGGGCGCAATTGGGTCACTTCAACACGGATATCTTTGCCCGGGCGGAGGCCGGAAAGTTCAATCAGATCGTTCGCCAAGTCGACGATGGTGACCGGGTCGCCCATATCCAGCACAAAAATTTCCCCGCAGGAGGCCAGGACCCCGGCCTGAATCACCAGGCGAACGGCCTCGGGGATGGTCATCATGTACCGCTTCATGTCCGGATGGGTGAGAGTGACGGGTCCGCCTCGCGCGATTTGCTTTTGGAACAGAGGAATGACACTGCCACGGCTGCCCATGACGTTTCCAAACCGGACGCAAGCAAAGTGTGTCTGCTGGCCATGATTGCTGTGCGCCTGAATAATCAGTTCGCAAACGCGCTTTGTCGCCCCCATGACCGAAAGAGGTTTGACTGCCTTGTCAGTGGAAATAAAAATGAAGTGGGAAGCGCCGCTGGCCTTGGCTTCTTCAACCAGGTTGCGGGTCCCTACCACGTTGTTGAGGACAGCCTCGCATGGGTTCATCTCCATCAACGGAACGTGCTTGTGAGCCGCGGCGTGAAATACTACTTCAGGCTGGAACTCACTAAAAACCGCCTTGAGGCGCTCCCGAGAACGAATATCAGCCACCACAGGATGGACCGCAGGCCCTTCGCCGTTGGACGCGAGATGGCAATACACGTCATTTAGTCCGTTTTCATCCTTATCCAGGAGAATCAGATCCTTGGGCATCAAGGCGTACATTTGATGGGCCAACTCAGAACCGATCGAGCCTCCCGCCCCCGTAATCAGGATTCTCTTGCCACTATACAAGGCGCCTACCTCGGCAGGGTTGGCAGTCAAATTCACGGTCTCGCGCCCGAGCAGGTCATCCATGTGAATTTCGCGGAATGCTGAGATGTTTAGTTTGCCGTGGAGAATTTCTTCGAAGGTCGGGATAATCTTGATCGCGATGGAAAGGTTTTCGGAAAGAGCCCAAAAGCGCTTCAATGTTTCGCGCGAGGGACGCGTGATGGCGATGACGACCTGATCCACATCGTGCTCTCTCACGGCCGAAGGCAAAATACTTGTTGGACCGAGCACACGAACGCGATTAATGACCGAGCCAATTTTCTTGGGGTTGTCGTCCAGAAACCCAACCGTTTGGGCCAAACGCTGGGCCTCCATTTCCTGGGCCAGCCGGACTCCCGCCTGGCCCGCCCCTATGATGAGAATCCTGGCGCGCTTTGGCGAATCCGGGGACGATATTGTTTTGCGCTGGTAGAGGATTCGGCGGAGGGCTCTGCCGCCAAGACATCCCGCGAGCGACAGGAGGTATTCAAGAACGATCACGCTCAGCGGAACATGGAATCGTGCGGCAAAGACAGCCTGACCAGGATAAAGAAATCGCAGAGCGAGTAACACCCCCGAGACCACCGCAAGGGACCGGGCAATGGCCAGGGCGTCATTGAGGGAAACATAGCGCCAGATGAACTTATATATCCCGAGCTTCCAATTGACATACAGGCGGGCGGCCACCAAATAGGGCAGCCATAGGAGCAACTGCTTAAAGTGAGGCCAATCGGGCACTCCTTCGAAACGAAAAGCGTACGCCACCGTAAATGAGGACGCAAATATGAGCCCGTCAATAATGAATTGATTGGTGCGCGTGTAAAGGTCAAACTTTCTTGGCAAATTAAATCCTCCGTTCACTTCGAAACGAGCAAGCCTTGGACCGCCGAGACTATTTGGGAGGCTTTCAAGTAATAAGCTCCTTCGAGCGCAGCGCTGGTAGGAGCGGGAGCATCCGGAAGGCAGAGCCGCTGGATCGGCGCTTTCAGGCGATCGAATACCTGGGAACCCACAGTTGCGGCAATCTCCGCTGCCACCCCACCGGTTCCCCATGCCGCGTCCGCAATCACCAGTCGTCCAGTCTTGGCCACCGAGGAGAGGACCATCTCCTGGTCCCAGGGCTTAATGGAGCGCAGGTCAATCAGCTCCGCGTCGATATGCTCCTCGCTCAATATTCGGGCCGCTTCGATGGACTTTGCCGCCATGTAGGAAGTGGCGACAATAGTGACATCGGACCCCTTTCTGCGCAGAGCAGCCTTTCCGATTGCGACCGTGAATATTTCCTCCGGAACCTCGCCTCGTTCTTCATAAAGCCATCGATCGTCGATATACATCACGGGGTTGCCGTCCTGGATGCCGGCAATCAAGAGTCCTTTGGCATCGTAGGCGGTTCCAGGCATCACCACCTTGATACCGGGGACGTGCATGAAAAATGCCTGAATTGCTTGCGAATGTTGTGCCCCTTGCTGGCCCCCCCGGTTGATGGTAGCCCGTATCACAATCGGGACGCTTACCTGGCCGCCAAAAATGTAAGACCAGTTTGCGGCCTGATTGATAATCGTATCGAATGCGAGCAGCATGAAGTCCATCCGCGGATGGAAAACGATGGGGCGCATGCCGGCAATGGCGGCGCCGATGGCGGCCCCCGTTGTGGCATTCTCACTCACAGGCGAGTCGATGACCCGGTCCCGCCCGAATTCCTTGTCGATGTCCTTCAGACTGGTCCCGGCATACCAGGGACTCCATAGCCCCTGGCCAATGATGAAAACTCTCGGATCGGTGGAAAGCAACTGAGCATGTGCTTCCCGGATCGCTTCTGCATAAGTGATGGCTCGAGTGGTCATCTTATTGGATCACCGCCCCCGGGGAAAACACATGGTCCAATAGTTCGCTAGCGCGCGGGTATTCCGACTCGCGGGCGAATTCAACCGCTTTTTCCACCTCGGCTCGAATTTCCTTATCCATCACTTCAAAACCTTCCGGCGTGTCGCCAAAATCTGAAAGGCTGGCCCGGACCCGAGCCACAGGATCCTTGCCCAACCAGTCTTTCAATTCGTCTTTGCGCTTGACGCCGACGTCCATATCCCACGAGGGGCCGACGTGTCCGCGCCAGCGAAAGGTACGGCACTCGAGCAGCGTCGGTCCTCGTCCACCGCGGGCGCGCTCAACCGCAATCGTGGCGGCGCGGTACGCTGCCTCGACGTCATTCCCATCCAGGGAGGACGATGTAATGCCATGAGCATCACCCGCCTTGGAAAGATTATCCGCTGCACGACGTTCGAGCAATTGCATGTGACTGGCGTAGAAGTTATTCTCGCAGACGAAGATAACCGGCAGCCGATAGAGCGCCGCCATGTTAACTGATTCGTGAAAGACGCCCTCTTCCGTCGCCCCGTCCCCAAAGAATGCTACGGAGACCCGCCTGTCTCCACGCAATTTCGACGCCAGGCCTGCGCCCACTGCCAGGGGGATTGTAGCGGCTACAAGCGGCACAGTGCCGAGGATCCCGACATCGGAGGCGAACAAGTGCATCGAGCCGCCTCTTCCCTTTGAGCAACCCGTCGCCTTGCCATATATTTCCGCCAACATCGTACGCAGGTTTCCTCCCTTTGCCAAGTAATGGCCGTGGGAGCGATGTCCGCCCCAGACGTAATCCTCCTTTTCGAGAGCGGCGCAAACACCCGTGGCCACGGCCTCCTGTCCAATGTAAAGATGGCATGGAGTCCCAATCTCTCCGGCCGTCACCAATTCGGCCACGCGCTCCTCAAAAATACGGATTCGCAACATGGTCCGGTACATGGACCTTAGGAGGACAACCGAAAGGCCTCCGGGAGTAGTTTCCGCACCCGGGGGTTTGGTTACTTCTGACTTCATTCAAAGCTCCTCTCTCGCACCCGATCGCTGGAGCTTGTATCAAGCTCCAGCGTCAGCTCCAGCCTCAACACCCGATGCCAGCCACGCCTGATCCTGCCCTGCCAATTCCCACCCATTAGCAGCGCCGGCATTATCTTCGATCTGTTCTGGTTTCTTAATTCCAGGAATGACGCAAGTGACTAATGGATGCTGCAAGACCCAGCGGAGCGCCACTTGTGCCGGAGTTTTGCCGTAACGGCTTGCCACCTTCCTCAACCGCCCCACGGCATCAAGATTTTTCTCGAACTCACCCGGCTGGAAATACTTGCTCCGGCTCCGCACATCATCCTTTCCGAACTGGGTTTCCGGCCCGAACTTTCCCGACAAGAGCCCCTGGGCCAGAGGGTTATATGCCACCACACCCATTTCAAATCGCTCGCAGCATGAAAGTAGCTCGCCTTCGATTGAGCGGTCAATGACGCTGTAGGGGGCCTGCACTGATTCCAAACGATGCACTTGCTGGGCCCGAGTAATCAGGTCAGGCGTAAAATTGGAGCACCCGATATACTTTATCTTTCCAGCTTCCTTGCATTTCTTCAGGGCTTCCATGGTCTCTTCCAAGGGCGTATTCGGGTCCGGCCAGTGAATCTGATAGAGGGCGACGCAATCAAGCCGCAGTCGACGCAGACTTCCTTCGAGAGCTTCCACAACCCGGCTTGCACTGGCGTCACGCGAGATTGCGCCACTCTGATCCCACTTCATGCCAAACTTTGTAGCAATCAGAACTTTTCTTCTATCCTCGCCCAAGGCCTCGCAAAGGATTTCTTCGGAGTGGCCGAATCCGTAAATGTCGGCGGTGTCAAAAAAATTAATGCCAAGGTCATAGGCTTTGCGGATGGCGCGGATAGAATCGCCATCGTCTACCTTCCCCCATCCATGCCCCCCAATCGCCCAGCCTCCGAACCCAACACGGGAAACCTTAAGGTCAGTGACTCCCAGTCTCTTATATTCCATTACTATTGCCAGATGGCACGCAAGGTAAGGAAAATTATCTTGAAATCAAGCCAGAGGGATCGATTCCGCACATATTCCAGCCGCAGTTTATTTTTGGTTGGGAGCACGTTTTCAGCAAAGTACTTGTCCGGATCATCTGCTTCAGCAAGGATCGCATTCAAATCCCTAAACTTTATGGATGAAAAATCGGTAATTCCAGGAGGCACTTCAAGAATAGCCATCTCCTCCGGAGTGTACAAACGGGTGTATTCCTCCACCTCGGGCCTCGGACCCACAAGGCTCATCTCACCCTTCAAAACGTTAAAGAGTTGCGGGAACTCGTCAAGCTTATGCGCTCGAAGCCATTTGCCAATCCGCGTAATACGAGGGTCGGTTTCCGCGGTCGATGTGCCACCGACGGACTCGGCATTAGCTACCATGGTCCTGAACTTCATCATTCTAAAAAACTTACCGTGTCGGCCTGTCCTTACCCCGCGGTAGAAAATGGGTCCACTAGAGGTTAATTTGATGGCTACCGCAATCATGACCAACAGCGGAGAGAGGACGATCAGTCCAATGAAGGCCAGAATGAAATCAAATACCCGCTTGAAGGCTTCATATGCTCGACTAATGGGCAGGTCGGTTGACAAGATTTGGTTGTCCTGCCTTGCATCTCCCGCCATACTTAGCGCTCTTTGATTGGCTTCGAAAGCGTCATCACCATGATCCAGCCATACTTACCAATGAAGGGGCGCTTGAGTATCACCTCATCTACCCCCTCCAAAAAGCGGCGCATGGACTTGAAAATGCGCATCTTCCGAAATGGCACTGCTGCCAGCACCGCCAAATGAAAGAACTTGACGTGGACCTCCGCAAAATACTCTTTTGAGAGGTCCAATTGATTTACCTTCAGGATATGGTCAACTTCCCACTCGGTCCGGAGGTGGGGAGTCATCTTCCGATATAGGTGGATGAGGGGGTTATGCCGCAAAGCCTCGATACAAACGATCTCGCCTGCCGGCTTGATAATTCGGCGTAACTCCATCATAGCCGACTTGTAATCCAAGTGGTGCAAAGCGCCATATTCGACGATGACGTCAAACGTACTGTCCGGGAAACCTGTCGCCTCAGCGTCCCTAACCTCGAATTTACAATTCTGTTCCACGCCCTCTTGTGTTGCGTTTACCCGTGCATTTTCAATACCTTCCGGTGAAATGTCGATGCCTATCACGTCCCCGCCGCACTGGGCGGCGAATATGCCGTTCTCGCCATTGCCGCAGCAATAGTCGAGCACCTTTGCGCCGCGACATCTTTCGCGGAGCCAATCCTGGTAGTACCGCTCGCTGCTGGTTGCAACGGAGTAGAACTTGATATTGGAGAAATGGCGCTTGAAAGCCTTGGGGTCCCGGATCTTTTGCTGAAGCCCGGCGACCTCTTCATCAGGATTGGTATCGCTTTGGCGCTCAAATCCCTGGAGGATACTTCGCCTCAGGCGGGAATGTTCTATTTCTTTGAGCTTCCGCTCTTCCAGGTTCTTCAACCCGCCCTCGTTTGATTTCTCCATCGATTGACCTGTCACCACTCCGCCGGCAATTCGAATATCGTTATGGGAGCCCAACGACGATATACGCGGTTTATCCCGCGACGCGTAACAATAAATTATAGTAGGCGCCAAAAACCGAGTCAACGACACCTTGCAGCCAGCGAGCCCAAGACCGGCGAGAGACGATATAAAAAACATTGATCGTCGGGCTCAGGTTCTTCAGTACGGCCCCGTCACCGACCACGCGTTGAGATTGAACTCGTCGGCGAATCGCGCGTAACAAAGGGATGTTCAGGATAATCCATGAAGCCACCTTCCACTTGGCGATGAACCAGTCCCGCCCCTTTGCCAGCACGTAGACCCACACCATCACGTCCAGCAGTATGAGAACCGGCAAGAGGAGCAGCAGGGTCTTCAGTTCGTAGTTGAGCAGCACCACCATCCACCGGCCAAATTCGAAAGTCGAGAATTTTGGACCGCTCATCGGTTTGGAAAGGTACTTGTGATAAATAAGCGCTTTCGGCGCCAGGCGAATGTGGTATCCCGCCATCTGGGCCCGCCAGGCCAAGTCATACTCTTCGCCGCAGGAATGGAAACCCGTATCCAATAGGTCAAATACTTCTGAGAATCCGCCCAAGCGCTCCAGCAGGTCGCGCCGAACCAAAAATCCTGCGCCCGATATTGCGCCCAGAGTTTCCGGCTGCATGTAATTTGCCGAGGGCTCGCCCAGACCCCTTGAGTTGCACATCCCTGTAAAGTGCAATGTGTTCCCGACTTCGTTGATCACCTGGCGGTCATAAAACATCAGTATTTTGGGGGCGACAAGACCAACTTTGCTGTCCTCTTCCCCGGCGGCCACAAGTTGGGCCAGGCAATCGGGTGCGAGTTCCGTGTCGGCATTGAGCACCAGAATGTACTCACCGGTCGCCGCTTTGAAGCCGAGACGATTTCCCCGCCGGTAACCCAAGTTATCGTCGCTGACCAGGAGGTTAACTTGTGGATACTCGGATTGCACGAAGGAAGTGGTGTCGTCAGTTGATCCAGAATTAACTACGATAATCTCAAAGTTGGAATAGGTCTGACGCATGATCGAGGCAAGGCAAACCGTCAGCTCGCTGCGCTCGTTGTGGGCCAGGATGAGAACACTTACCTTGCCTTTTGAAGTTTGATCAATCTTTTGAACCGCGTTTTCCGAGTCCGGCGTCATGGTGGCTGCATTCGACACTTCCGCTCGTCCGCGTGGAGAATGCCGGAGGATGAGGCCCTCGTGTCATCCAAATTCGATGAACTCTGCCGCAGTCTCATGCCACGGACGTGCGCCAGGAAGGTGAAGTGGGTGCCTTACTCTGTCAAAGTGGTTGGAACCCCGGAACCTTTCTCAACAGCCATGAAAGTCTTGATGTTGTAATAGTTTGGATTATCCCAGTCTTCGAACTTCTCCATGTTTTGAATGAGCTGCCGGACGATTGCCTTGACATCGTCAGCAGGATGGAAGCTGAGCACTGTTTTTGCTTTCTCGATGTTCACCTTGTAGTTCCGAAAGTCCTCAAGATGTTTGATGTTCAGGTCCACCCGCAGCCCAAGATCCTGTTGAATTGTCTCCCGAACGACGTCGGCCACTTCGCCGACCGTATGATTTGCGGAAGCGATATTAAAAATGCCGCAAATCTTCCGGTTGGCTTCGATGACACGAATATAAGCTCTGGCCGCATCCTCAATGCTCAAGACCGGGCGCCAAATTGCCGGGTTGTTCACGTTGATGACCCGGTCTGCTATGGCGGACTTGAACATGGTATTAACCATCAGGTCGAGCCGCATGCGGGGGCTGTAGCCGGAAATCGTCCCCTTGCGCAGAGAAATGACCGAAAAGTCATCCGCGGCCAATTGCAAAGCGGCTTGTTCACCTTGAAGCTTGGAAATCCCATAAGGATAGCTTGAAAACGCCGGAGAGGTTTCGTCGAACAGTTCGTTTTCTGTGTATCCGTATACTGAACATGAGCTGGCGTAGATGAACCGGTTGACGTGAGCCTGCTTGGCGATATATGCAAGGTAAGCAGGAGCCGCAGCGTTTAAGATGAAATTCTTACTGGGCGAGTATTCCGCCATAGGATCATTGGAAAGACCCGCTAGAAACATGACCTGGTCATATCCCTCAAGGTCCTTGGCCTTCAACTCGAAGATGTTGCTTCGGACGATGCCCACTCCCTCGGGCAAATAATTGCCAAACCAAAACAAATCCACAATATCAACGCTATAGCCTCGATCGAGCAGCCTTGGAATCAGCACCGAGCCGACATAGCCTGCCCCACCTGCCACAAGAATTCGCATATGGCCATCCTTAATTTCTGGAGATTACTTCCCTTTTTTTCGACTTTAGTATTTAACCGCATTGGCCTCCTTCGAGGCAAGCCACATGCACCCATTGATCGAAGCAGAAGGGTTACAAGCAACGCGTTTCGACTGGATGTACAAGGTCCCGCATCAGTTGCAAATACGCTTTTCCTGCTCCCTTCCACACACTTTTCATTCTGGCGCTTGGCCAAAGACTTGCCGCAACCACAAGAGGCAGGCGCAACATCAGCACCACGGCGACTACCAGTTTGAGCATCAGAAATTGACCGCGGCTGAAGTAACGCCCGGCAAATCTCAGCATGCCGCGAAAGCGCAAAAGCGACCGCTTGGAAAACCCCAGTTGTTTGGCGCCGGCCCCGCCATAGTGCACAATCCGGGCCTCGGGCACATACCAAATCTCCCACCCTGCCCGCAGGCATCGCGCGCAGAGGTCCACGTCCTCATACCAGAACTGGTATCCTTCATCGAACAGTCCGAAATTCTCAAATGCCTCACGCCGGATGAGAATACAAGCGCCGGGCACCTGCTCCATTCGATAGGGCTTGTCAGGATCCCAGTGGCGCGCCAGCGGCCCCCGCCCGATGTGGTTGGATGTCGAGTTCCGGTTCAGCCAAAAGAGGTCTGCGCAAAGGGTAGCAAGCGTGGGGAGCTCGATAGGGTAGTACCTGAACTGAGTTGACCCATCGAAATTCACCAAGTGGCCTGCCGCCATGCCGGCGCGAGGCCGTTCTTCCATGAACTGAAGGAGAGACCGCAGCGATCCCTTACTTACAATCGTGTCATTGTTTAGCAGAAAAAAATGTCGGCCCCGCCCTTTCCGAATGGCTAGATTGTTCCCCCGGGCAAAACCCACATTCTCGGTATTGGTGATCATCTCCACTTCAGGAAACCCAGCGCGCACAATTTCCACGCTGTTGTCGCTGGAGGCGTTGTCCACAAGGATCACTTCCAGCCGCAAGCCTTCAACTTCCCGCAGCGACTGTAGGCAGCCGGGCAGCCACTTTGCACCCTGCCAGTTCACAATGCAAACAGTCACGTCAATGGCCGGGTCTAAAGCGCTAAGTTCGCTCATGCTGAAAAGCAAAGTGTTCGGCCCCACCGGATTCTCAGTTGGCGATTATCGTCAGACTCGAATCCCAAAATCCCGGTTTGGAAGAATGCCAGAAACATCGCCAGGCCGAAGAACCCCGGGTCAATTCCGAAAGCCTGCCAGAAAGCCGTGAACGGCCACTTGACATAGCCGTGCTTCAAACCCGTCAAGGCCTGTTTCACGAACGAGCCGGCCACTCGTCCCCACGCTATGCGCCGCGCCAGGGGACTTGGAGCCACCGAGCCCAACATAATCTCAGTGATATGCAAAACATCCTGCCGATTTAGTCCTTTCTTTCGCTGTTGGATGCTTACCGTACGCGGGTGGAGGCGCAGTCCACTTAAGGGCTCCGGCAAATAGCCCACCGGCCCAAGGGCCGCCAGGCGCAACCACAAATCGAAATCAAGGAGTTCCGGAAGGTCGTTGGAAAATGGCCCTGCCCTCAGTAAGGCTGACCTTCGGATCAGCACCGCCGAGGGTGACCCCACAAGATTGCCGTAGATCAAGCAGCCCGCTACGAGCTCGGCATAGCTCAAAAGGCGGCGGCTGGTGAGCCGGGAAATAGTACGTAACGTCCGGCCGAAAGCATCCACCATTCGGAAAGGCGAAGTCACCATCACGGCTTGAGGTGACTCCTCAAGCATGTCCACTTGCCTGGCAAGACACGCGGGGTCCAGAAAATCGTCGGAGCAGAGGAATTTAATGTACTCGCCTTGAGCAAGGCTGGCCGCATGGTTGAAATTAAAAGCCATGCCCATGTTTTTCTCAAGACGATGCAGCCGGATCCTGGAGTCGGTGAAACTCCTCACGATTTCGCAGGTGGAGTCGGTCGAAGCATTATCCGAAACGATGATTTCGATATCTTTGAAGGTTTGCGACGACGCACTTTCTATACACTCACGCAAATACTCGGCGGAGTTGTAGGTAGGGATACAGACCGACACCTTCACTGCACAACCTTGGGAGTTGGAAGAGGCAGGATGAATTTCCCTCCCTGTTCACCGTATAGTCGCTGCTGGCGCATAATCTCCTCGGCAAAATTCCAGGCCAAAATTAATACATAGTCCGGCCGATCTTGAAGGAGTTTCTCCACGCCGTGGACGGGAATGTGCGTCCCGGGGGTGTAAAGATTCTGCTTGAGCGGGCTCTTATCCACAATGTAATCCAACATATCGGTTCCGATCTTGCAATAATTCAGCAGCGTATTGCCCTTGGCGGGCGCGCCGTAGCCTGCGATCCTCTTTCCCCGGGATTTTAGCTCGCGCAACATCTGTACTAATTCTTCACCCAACGCGGAGACGCGCGAGCCGAATTCCGCATAGGGTTCAAAGCGATCCAGATGCCGTTCCGCCTCGAGCGCCAATAAATCCTGCACGGAAGTTTGAACAGCCGGCTCGGCATCAGCGCGGTTGGCATAGACTCGAATGGAGCCGCCATGAATGGATACCCGTTTGACGTCGAAGACTTTGAATCCGTATTTGCGAAAGAGGAAATCGAGCGGGTGAACGGAAAAATAGGATAAGTGCTCGTGATAGATGGTGTCGAATTCCAAGTTGTCCAGCAGGTTTACGAGGTAGGGCACGTCAAAAATCGCCTTGCCGTCAGGCGCAAGAAGGGCGTCCAGGCCTTTTAAGAGGTCTTCCAGGTTGCCGATATGGGCGAGTACGTTGTTTCCGAGAATGATTTTCGCTTTTCCGTTTTTCTCGCGGACTAGTTTTGCGCTGCGCTCGCAGAAAAAATCATTCAGAGTTTCCACTCCGTTTTCTGTCGCGATTCTGGCGATATTGGCCGCCGGCTCGACGCCCAGCGTGCGCACCTTGTGCTTTTGAAACTGTTTCAGCAGGCATCCGTCGTTGCTTCCCATCTCCACTACCAAGTCGTCCGGCGATTTCAGGAATCGTGCAGCCACTTCGTCTGCGTACTCGCCGAAATAGCGGGGGATGGTGTCTGAAGTGGAAGACACGTAGATGTAATCGCGAAACATAATCTCGGGCGGGACGACGTAACCCAATTGGACCAAGGCGCAGGTCTCGCAGAAGTACACGTCGAGCGGGTAGGAAGCCTCTGCTCCGTTCAGTTGATCCTTGCGAAGAAAAGCGTTGGCCAAAGGCGTAGGACCAATCGCAAGAAACTTTCTCATCTTTAGTCCCGAACAGATTCGGCATGGTTGCATTGTTTATGTTTTCACCGGCCTGAGTTGAATTCGCTGAAACTATGCAGGAACAATTTCGTTCCAGGGACGAGCAGTGGATTGTTCCGCCCGCATGGCCGCCAGGCCTTTTTCAGGGCCGCTGAGATGATGTCCCAACACCCTGGCGACCTTGTCGGTAATGAGTCCGGCGGAATTTGGGCGTGGTGCGGACAAATTCATTGTTGAGGTTAGGACGGGCTTCACCAATGCCGGCGGCAGATCAAATGCTTTAGTCACCAGTCGGGCAAAATCGCTCCGGACCATGCATTCACTTCCGGCCACGTGAAAAATCCCCGTACTCCCCAGTCCTGCCAGATTATGCACGGCTTGGGCCAAATCGGAAATGTAGGTGGGCGTGATCACCTGGTCTTTCGCCACCAGGATGGGCTCCCCCGTCTGCCGCCGATGCAACATCTGCATCACGAAATTCTTTCCCCGCCGTTCCCAGCCATAAGGCGCTGATATGCGGACAATCAGGAAGTCGCGCAGGTTTTCGCGAACCAAATTTTCGGCGGCCAGTTTTTGACGGCCGTATTCGTTGATCGGATTCGTAAAATTGTCTTCGGAATAGGGTCCATGATCGCCGTCAAAAACATATTCGGATGAAAAATAGACGATTCGGGCGCCCACGCGCAGGGTTTCTCGAACGACGTTGGCGAGACCTTCGATGTTAATCTTCCGCGTGGCTGCGGGTTCGCGCTCGCAACCCTCCACGTGCGGATTGGCTGCGGGACAGAGAACGACTTCCGGCCTGTGGCGGTCGAAAAAATTCCGAACCGCAATTGCTTCCGCGATGTCGAGAGGCTCGAGTCCGGGCAGGGGTTCCGTCGCAAATGTGCCCACCACCGAGTGGTCGCGACGAAAAGCATTCAGCAAATACGACCCTACGAATCCCGACGCCCCAATGACCACGGCCGACCTATTCGTCATCGGTGTTTCAATTGCCAGTCATAGGGGATCTTTTTGTCAAACGGATCGAGCCGGACGATTTCGTCAGGATCATGAGGTATGGTCGCGCAGTTGGCAACGATAGCTGGAATGATGCCCACGCCTTTGAAGCCGTTCCATATTCCCAGCGGAACTCTAACTAATGCATAATTGCTCTCCCCGACGTATAGCTCCTCCAACGCGCCCCTGGTGGGCGAATCCGCCCGGTCGTCGAAGAGCACCAGTTTGATGGTGCCCGTTATGACGGCGTAATTGATGGTCATCCGCTGGTGGAGATGCCAGGCTTTAATTACTCCGGGATAGACCATGGAGAAATAGATTTCGCCGAAATTTTCGAAATGGGGGTCGTCGGCGCGCAGCATGTGCATCACTTTGCCGCGCTCGTCCGGAATCTGTTTTAGTGGATGGACCAACACGCCGTGGATCATGATTGTTGTTTATCGAGAAACTCCCGATACCATGCGATAGTTTCGTTCAAACCTTTTTCCAAACTGTACTTTGGGCGCCAGTTCAGCAGCCGTTGCGCTTTCTCCGAAGAGAGATACTGGCTGCGGATCTCGTTCTTTGCCACATTCTGGATGGTGGGCCGAATGCCCTGGCACCCCATCAACTCGCCAATCTTTTGGACGATCTCGAGCACCGTCACCCGGGATTCCGGGCTGAAATTGAATCCCTCCGCTCGGACTTGAGGCGAATCAATATTTTCCGCCAAGGTCAAATAAGATTCCACCACATCCTTGACGTAGATGTAATCGCGGACGTATTGGCCGTCGCTGCGAAGAAGAGGCGATTCCCCGAAGTAAAATGAGCGGATGGTGCTGGGCACGATGCGCGTCCAATTCAGGTCGCCTCCGCCATAGATATTGCCGCAACGGGCGATGGCTACGGGCAAATTGTAGGTTAACGCGTAAGATTGTGCCACCAGGTCCGCGCAGCTCTTTGATGCTTCATAAGGCTGCCGGCCTCTCAAGGGCAGGTCCTCGGTGTAGGGCAATTGGTCGCTTTCGCCGTAGGCCTTGTCGCTTGAAGCGATGACTACGCGTTTGATCAGGCCGGGGTGGAGGCGGCAGACCTCGAGCAGGTTCCACGTCCCGCGAACATTGGTCTCAAAAGTCGCCAAGGGCGCGCGAGCGGCCACGTTCACGATCGCCTGCGCCCCGAGATGGATCACCGTCTCGCACTCGTGCGCCAGGATCCCGCGCTCAAGCGCGCTAACGTCTTCCAGAACGCCATTCACCACATGCACGCGGTGGATGGTGCCGCTCCGGTAAAGCTCCGACTGGGGATCCGCGTCCATCACTAGCGCCACCACTTTGGCGCCGCGGTCCACCAATTCGCGGGTCACCCACGAACCCACCAAGCCGGTGGCCCCGGTGACGAAGACGCGTCTTTCCTTCCAAAAATTATTGGACGCCGTCATTTACTCCAGACTTTCCATTTGGGATTTTTCTTCCACATCTCGTCCAAAGCCAGGAAGTCACGATAGGTGTCCATACACTGCCAGAAACCCTTGTGAAAATAGACCATCAACTCGCCATCGCGCGACAGATTTTCCAAAGGCTGGTGCTCGAGCACGCAAGACTCCTCGGCGGAAAGATAATCAAAGAATTTGCGGTTGAAAATAAAATAGCCGCCGTTCACGATGCCTTCATCCACCTGGGGCTTCTCGCTGAATCGATTGACGCGCCCGTCCTGGATCACCAATTCTCCAAAGCGGGAATAAGGCCGCACGCCCGTCACTGTGCCAATCTTCCCGTGGCTGCGGTGGAATTCCAGCAACCCGCCGAGATCGACGTCCGCCACTCCATCACCATAAGTCAGCATGAATAAATCGGATTGAACGAACGGTTCCACCCGCTTCACACGCGCTCCTGTCAACGTGCTCTCGCCCGTGTCCACAAAGGTGATGGTCCAGTCTTCGTTGGCCTCAGACTGATGCAAGAGGGGTTGTCGGTCGCCATCCAGTTGAAGGGTGAAATCAGAATTCAAGGCCTTATAGTTCAGGAAATACTGCTTGATCATTTGCCCTTTGTAGCCCAGGCAAAGAACGAATTTCTTGAACCCGTGGTGGCCGTAGGTCTTCATGATGTGCCACAGGATGGGCCGCCCGCCAATCTCCACCATGGGCTTGGGGCGATACTCGGTCTCCTCGCGAAGGCGCGTTCCCATTCCTCCGCAAAGGATGACCACGGGGATTTCGCTGTTGTGATTGACCATTAGCGCGCCAGCTTCCTCATTGATGCCGGGAACAAGGATTGAAAGTAAGCGCCAAACTCAGTGAGATGATGGTTGTGAGGTGGCGGAATTACCTACTCATCTTTTTCCCTCTCCTATTTGCGACAGTCGCCTGGAGCATTCTTTCGATCCGACTTCGTTTCACTCCGCCCGCCAAGGTGGACTGTAAGCGCCATCAATGGTGAAAATGGGCGCGACTCAAAGTGGCGGCAGGCCGCGCTGTCCCCGGCGCCCGCACCAAGGACAGAAGTTGCCTTTTCTTTCCTGGCTTGGCTAGCGGAATGAGGATTGCCAATGCACTTAAGTCGAAGATCCAAGTAAGCTGTTGCGAAAACAGATTCATGTAAGGGAAATAAATAAGAATTCCCACAAAAACCGATTCCATGCAAAGCCAGTAAAGACTTTTGAAGCAAAGGGCACGAAAATACACGTAACCATAGCCCATGCCGAGGATGAAGGGGCCCAGGATGATTCCCAAGAAACCAAAGTCCCCGTAAAATTCTCCAAGGAAAGTATTGGTGAGTGACCCATAATAGAGATGGTATGTGTACTCCTCGATGTTTGTGCGCGGGAGCAAACGGTGGAAAGAGTAGAACAGAAAACCTGCGGATGGAGGACGCATGGTGGGAAAATCGTTCGTGAATCGAGCAAAAGTCTCCAAAGGGCTGGTAAGCGATTGATATCCCACCACTATGCTGTCCCCGAGTGGTCCGCGCGGCAATTTGCTAACGCGTTCCACCTCGATATGAAAGGCATCTTGCCGTCCATGCAAATAGCGATAATAACCTGCGAATGATATAAATAGTGAAAGTATTAATCCAAGAATGGACAGGTGCTTTGACGTCAGGCGTCGGCGCATGTAATGAAACAGAATGCCCGAAAAGATAAGAATGTCGATTACCGGGCTTCGGCCCCCCTGCGAAGCGAGCGCAAGCGCCCCACACACGATGATAGCCGCAGCCATAACAATCTGGGCTCTGGTTTTCCTGTTCTTCTGAATCAAAAGTATGATGGCCAAATATACGGCGTATTTACAGGGCGTGGTTAAGATGCCGACGATTTTATAAAACAGCGTGTCAAACTCAGGATGGCTCCAGCGGCCGGCCGTAGCGAAGAATATGGTCCTGGCGGCGTCGATTTTTTGAGCCAGCACGGGTATTCCACCAATCAACCAGTATTCATAGGAAAAAGCGCTTATACCTACGGTCAGGCACACAAGCGCAACCCTTAGCGCTCGGCGCGGTTCGAGCATCTCTGAAGGAGGAAGTTCGGACTCCGAGGCTTCTCCCTGAAGGTGCTGCCCATTGGAAACACGCCGACTAGTCAGCCAAAAACCGCCGATAAAACTCAACAAGGCCAAGATTACGTAGCTCCATACTGACAGGGGCCAGTCAGTTATGGTGGTGGTAAGTTTCAGAGGAACGAGCGCCAGGCAAAGGCACCAAATGGCCCCGAACACGCGGACGGGATGTAGAGCGTCAGTATTTTTCCCCACCCTCAAGAGGCCAAAAAGGCCGGCGGCGATGCCGAGAATCGCGCTCAGAAGGGTAGAATAAGGAATTAAGCCCAGCAAGATCGCAATGATTAACAAGGCGAAGCCGCCGAGGACAAAGCCGGAGGAAACTAGATTTCCTTTTAGGGGGTTCACGGTGTAAGGCCTTGAAGTTAGAATCGAAGCGGTTGGTTTCACTCCCCCACCTACCGCCATCGGGCCTCGTGGTTCCGACCTCGCACTCATCATGCGCCCCAAGTCGTCAACAAGACATTCGCCGTCGCGTCAATCAGAAAAGCCTCGCCTCGCACACCAAGAAAAAAATCCACACTCCGGAGCTATAAAATCGGCTTGATATTGATGGTCAGCGCCGATAGAATGATATTGGCCGCCGTTCCATTGCAAAGCCAAATTTTTGCTGTGCCTGCTGTGGAGACGTCAGTCATCACATTGATTCCCGTCTGCCAGGATGCCGGAAGCGCACCCTGAGTGCTCCAAAATATGGCAGAGGTTGTTAATAGCCCTGAAATTGCCACGGTGCCTCCGCTCGCGCAAGTCCCCGCTGCAACTGTTGTTCCGGGCGTGGTAATGGTGTAATCGGCAGACTTAAAATTCGTCGTGCTTTGAACAACGCCGCTTCCACTTGGTGATAGGTAGACGTTCTGATTAGTTCCCTGCGCATATAATTCAAGTTGCCCCATATTGTTATCGCCGCCCCCTCGGGATATGAGAACGTAATCTGCCGAAGTGAAGTTATTTGCATCATTTCCAGTGTGGTTCATGAGGTAAAGCGAACCTTGGCCGTTGGCCCCAGTTCTGACGAGACCGATTCCAGCTTTGAACGAAGAAGTTTCGCGCCGGGCACTGCTGGCAACTCCGAAGCCGATAGCGGCCACGCCCGAACTCACGTTGTCATTCTCTATGCGAAGTGGGATTTGCAGAGAGCTGGAGGATACATACACGTGAACGCGGCTATTGCTATTCGGCGTACCAGTTCCGAATCCGACCGCGTTGTTTCCCACACCCCCATTCACTCCAAAAAAAGCGCCCCCATTTGCCTGAATTTGCCACGCCGTCGAGGTTTCTTGGGAGTTCTTACCTAGAATCTCGGGATTGGTATTATCTGCAAGAGGCACAAGCAGAACGTGGTTCTGACTTCCATCTAAACGCACTCCTGCCCCTTTGGAATTTGAAGTGTCCCACGCTTGATTAATCCAGATGCCCGCTCCAAACTCGTTGACGTTGTTCGCAGAGCGGTAGATGGAAATTGCGCTGCCAACCTTCTTGCTCCCCGCGCTTACGATGTGAAGAGCAGAATTCAGCGGGATCCAGGGAAAGGTAATATCAGACGAACTTCCATTGCTAAAATCAATTTCGAGGGCGCTCGCAGTGGTACTGTCCGTAATTACATTCAAATCCGGAACCGTCAGGAAGGACGTATTGATATTCGCACCAAAGAGAGGCCGACGCCCCCCGATACGCGAGGAAAATACGGATAAACCGACTGTCTCTCCGCCCGCAGGAGTGTTGGGAGTTCCAGCGGTAGCCAGGTTTGTGATGGTCAGTCCAAGCTGAGTCATAAAGTGCGATGCCGGACCAGAGCCACCGGCGCAGGGATAGCCCCCGGTAAGCGAAGCGTGAGTGTCATCAGAAACGGACTTGATCGCGGCCCAGCACTTTGTCAGGTCTGAGTTTGCCTTCAAGGATGCCCCGAACCCCGATAACTCCGTGACGAAATGCGTCCCCACACCAGTCACGTCAGTCGAGTTAGGGGCGACGGTTACGGTTCCTGTGAGCGGCACCGAGGTCAACTCTCCAAGATTCTGCGTAATCCCCATAATCGGTGTACGAACCATTCCGACATTAGAACCAGTGAGGATATCTTGGGTTTGGCGAAAGTCCAGCAAACCAACATTGTTGGGCAGCGAGGGCACCGCTCCAGCTCCGAGTGCTGGGGTGGTAAATACGATCCCCGGAACTGTGCCGATGTCTTTAACTGCGGCGCTTTGCTGAATAGTGGGTGTTACGCCGGGAAATTGGTCGGCCCATCGCATCCCGTCCTTATACTCTGTCACTGCTTGTCCGCGATAGTTCGTGCCGATGGGCTGAGGCGTTGACCATGGCCGTGCGTCAGTGACGCTAGTGATGGCAGATCCGCTGCAGTACGCTATGGCGATGGGCACCTGGCCGAAGGCGAACCCCTTGGTGTTGAATTCAGGCACACAGCCGGCCGAAGGATCAAGGTAGATATAATTGATCTGACTCGCGGTCAGGGGGAGCGTGCCGCCAACGTAGGTCACCAAAGCCTGGGGCTTGCCGCAAGACCCCGTGCCCGCGGAAATCTTCAGCTCCAAACCTGCGCCTGCTGTGGGCCAATAGCCAGACCCCACTCGCTGGACATTTGTTGAACTGGAGCCGACGGGGCTTGAAGTTTGTGGTTGCTTTGAAAAAGCATAATTAGAAAAAATCAGACTCAATGAGAGCATGGCTGTAAGGTGGCTTAAACTTTCATTCATCTTTTCCCCTCGCAGAATGTAATGTTTCTCCGCCGTGCCGCGGACATCGTTTCAACGCGTCCGCGAAGGTGGAGAAGAATCGCATTCAATTATGAACATGGGGGCGACTCAAAGTAGCGACAGGGCTCGATCGGCCACGCGCCGGGAAGAAGGATGGAAGCCGCTCTCTCTTTCCAGCCTTGGCGAGCGATATGAGGATTGCCAAGGCGCTCAAGTCGATGATCCACGTAAGCTGCTGCGAAAAGAAATTCAGATAAGGGAAATAAACAAGAATCCCTACGATAACCGCCAGCACCAAAAACCAGTAAAGACTCTTGTAGCCTAGCGCCCGAGAATACACATAGCCATAGCCCAAGCCTAGGATGAAGGGGCCAAAGATGATTCCTAAGACGCCAAAGTCCCCGTAAAATTCTCCAAGGAAAGTGTTGGTGACAATCCCGAAATTACCGTATAACAGATATTCTTCGATGTTAGCGCGCGGCACGAAGCGATGAAATGAATAGAACAGAAACCCCTCTGATGGATGACCCAGGAGAGGGAAATCACGCGAGAATTGGGCAAACCCCTCAAGCGGTCCAGTAAGCGCTTCATATCCCATGATCATATTGTCCCAGACTGGTCCGCGCGGCAATCTGCTCACGCGTTCCACCTCTGAATGGACGGCTTCCGGTCGTCCAATTGCAATGCGAAAATAACCAGCGGCGGAGAGAAACAAAAAAAGCACTATTCCCCCGACAAATAAATGTTTTACCCTCAGGCGTCGACGCAGGTAATGAAACAGGAGGGCTGAAAAAATGAGGACGTCAAATACGAGGCTTCGGCCTCCCTGCGAAGCCAGTGCCAGGACCCCGCAAATGATTATGGCAGTTGCCATTACAATCTGGGCTTTAGTTTTCTTGGTCTTCTGAATCAAGAGTATGATTGCCAGATATACGGCGTATTTACAGGGTATGGTCAAAATGCCAACGATTTTATAAAAAAGCGTGTCAAACTCAGGATGGCTCCATTGACCGGCTGTAGCGAAGAATATGGTCCTGGCATCGTCGATATTTTGGGCAAGCACAGGGATTCCACCAATCAACCAGTATTCATAGGAAAAAGCGCTTATACCAACCAACAGACACAGAAATGACCACCTTAGGGAACGACGGGGGTCAAGCATTTCTGAAGGTGGAAGCTCGGACTCCGAGCCCCTTCCTTGAGGGTGGTGACCGCGTACAGTACGCCGGCTCGTCAACCAAAATCCTCCTATAAAAGCTAACAGTGCCATGATCAGGTAACCCCAAACGGTTGCGGGCCAGTCGGTCATAGTTGTGGTAAGTCTTAAAGAAGCGAGCGCCAGGCATAGGCACCAAATAGTCCCGAACACGCGGACGGGATTCAAAGCGTCTGTATTTTTGCCAACCCTCAAAAAACCAAAAGCTCCAGCGGCGAGGCTGAGCAGCGCAGTCAGTAGTGTCAAAGAAGGGATAAAGCCCAGTAGGATCGCAATAATTACCAAAGCGAAACAGGCAAGTAGGAGGCCGGAGGCAAGATGATTCCCCAGCAAATGATTCATGCCGTGGAAACTTGCGCGTGGCGGCGATACTGTTGGATTTGCTCCGGCACGTGCAGCCATCAGGTTTCGCTGATCCAATCTCATTCCCATTAAGCGCCTCTAAAGGTTGATATGACTTTGCCGCCCGCCCCATCCAGAAAGGTCTTGTCCCGGAGGTCAAGGAGCGGGATGGCAAGCAGAATTCCCTCACTAAAAAAGTTGGGAAAGTAGATATGCATGCTGCGTCTACTTTTTGTCGTCAAGTGGTTCGCGAGCCGACAAGAATCAGCTCCTCGCCTGCACTCCCCGATGTCCTGAGCGCGACCTCTTCGCGTACCTGAAAAGCCAACGCATTAATCCTTAGTCTCACGGTCGCATCTGGAAGGGAAAAGCGCCCCTTATTCTTAATCGCCTGGCTTGCAACCCACACGCCACGGGCACTGTGAGATGAGGTCCTGAGAATCTTAATATGCAGCCCGCTCTCAGCCGCACAATCCTGGAGTGTCTGGAATGAAAAAAGGTGTAAGTGCCTCGGAGGATCTAGTTCGCGCCAATATGCTCTGAAGACTTGATGAGCCATACTTTCCACGTTGGGAGTCACCACCACGAGCCTGCCGTCGGGCTTGAGCACGCGCCGACACTCCCGAAACAGTGCGATGGGATCATAGACGTGCTCGATAACATGGTTCAGGGTTACAGCATCAAATGACTTCTCGGGCAGCCGAGCATCCCAGATTGTGCCTACGATAGTTTGAAGACCGAATCGTTCCTTGGCTATTTTCGCTGAGGCAGGATCAGGGTCAACTCCCATCACTTCCCAGCCAGCGTCTCGCATGATTGCGAGGAAATTGCCGTTCCCGCAGCCGATATCTAACAGCTTCCCCTTCTCGAGTCCATCCAAGCACAACGGCCCAAACCATGCTTGTTCCATAATGGGAGGAATCAATCTCAGGATCCTGCCGATCTGCCTCCAAGCTCTGCTTGGCGCCAGAGCCTGGTATCCGGGCAGTGACGCTAGAACAGAGAGTTCGATTTTCTCCCTCAGTGTAGCCAATTTGCTACTCCCTCCGTTATCGGAATGAGTATAATAAGTTGAGTACACCTTGCCGTTGTCCTCGGGAACTGGGCGGGGATTGAGCCAAATCAACCCACAGCCAGGACACTTGAGAAAGTTCCACACGCCAGGAGCACTAAAAAGGCGGTCACGAAGCGCCTCATAATAACTTACGCCCTTTTTCCCGCAAAGCAGGCACGCGGGGACATCTTCGACTCTGACATTGTCAGCAGCCGTCATCCGTCCTCCTGATGAATGGGGCTGCAACTCTTCCGAGCGTGGACGTTAGGAGCCCTTTCTCCCCTCCGTCAAGCCCGAAACTCCAAATACCTACCGCGAAAAGCGACACCCAAAGTGCGCTTAAAGCCACCTGAGGCAGCAAGGCTGGAGCCGCCCGCAAAGTGAGAGCTAAGACTCCTGCAAAACCGAGCACAGCGAGCAAACACATTACGAGTCCTTTTTCCGCCAGGACGCGCAGCGGGGCGAAGTGGAGTCGCCACACGGCGCCAAAGAGCAGTAAAGCGTCGAACCCCACGCGCAAAGTCCAGGCCAGAGCCGCACCGTCAATGCCCATTCGACTCACCAGAATCCACAAGGTAAGAACATACAACGGCAACTCCAGCAGGTGAAATTTTGCAGGAACATCCGGCCGCCCAAGTCCTTGAATCAAAGTGAATGGGACGAGGGCCAGGGCGTTCAGCAAAATTCCGCCAGCAAGAATCTGTAGGACCAAAGTGCTTTTCAATGCGAAATCGCTGCCCAGCCACAGGCGTAAAATCTCGTGGGCAAAAACGGCCACCAGAGCCAACACAGGCCCGAGGCCGAGAAGGAGAAACTTGACGGAGCGGGCGTAGAGTTTTTCCAGCCTTTCCTTATTGCCCCAAGCATCCAGGCTGCTGAATGCGGGGAAAAGCGTCAAGACCAGGCTCGCTGGGAAGATCAAAAACCGCCCGGTGACTTCCGACGGCGCCGTGTAGTAGCCCACCGCTTCCATGGAGACAAGGGATCCGATCACTAAGCGGTCGCCATAGGCCAAGACGGCACTCACTACACTGGAAACCGTAACCCAACCTCCATAAATTATGAGAGGACGCAGCAATTTGGGATCGAAGGTGAACTTTTTCGTCAGGATTGGAAATGTCTTCAGGCAGACGGCCAAATAAGCGAGCGTCGCCAGCAGTCTGCCGATGACCAGGAGAAAGATGATTCCCGGTAGGTGGAGCCCTGCTGCGATGGCGATGGCCGGCAATAAAAACACAGAAATGTTGGCGGGAACTTTAACGTAATTCACCAGGTCAAACCGCTGGGCGGATTCGAGCACGCTGCGCAGGGCGGTGGTGGCGAGAACAATCGGCAAGGATGCGGCGAGAATATAGAAACAAAGCCTGGTTTCGGCGACCAGGGCGGAAGGAACTTTCAGCCTGCTCACTAAGAAAGGAACAAATGCCGCAACCACCACACTACCGAGAACAGCGAAGATCATTTGATACCCCAGGGAGGTCCAGACCAAACCGGGGAGGCGTTCCAATTCACCACGGCCCAGACATTCGGCCACGAACTTGGTGGTGGCGCGCCCCAATCCCAAATCAAATAAACCGAGATAACCGAGCAGCACCCAGGCGATGGACAGAATGCCAAACCCTGCGCTGCCCAGCCCCCGCACCACGTAAGGAATGGTTACCAGCCCGACGAGAATCGGGATGACGTGCCCTCCCAAATTTAGCGCGGTGTTGCGAGCCAGCAGGCCGCTTCGAATTTCCAGAGGGTTGCTCATTTTCAGGGCTGATCAGAACGCATTATTTTATGGGAATATTTGCTTGGGAAACCCATGGCATGAATCGCGTGGAAGGCGGCGATGAATTCATCCGGCCACGGTCTTTAATTATTTCGTCCGTCACTTTTGGGCGCGATCGCCTTGTCCGGAAGATATCTCTCCCGATGGCGCGGAGCTGCCAGGATAGTAGGTCCAATGGCCCGACATTTGTTTGGAAGTGTAGGCGCCGGAACTGGCGTGTTGGGTAGGGTGATCCTTCAGCTCCTCAAAAGGCCCAATATAAAAATCACCCGTGGCAAGACCAGTGCCAGCACCGATCAAGCCGGGGGGCGTAGAATCAAAATTCTCCTTCCACCAGCGCTCGGAATAGAATAGAGAGCAATAGTCAGTGTCGAGGCACTCGTCTATAAAGATGAAGCCGCGATCTGAAAGATGGGGCCAAAGGTTGCGAATACAATCGTCAAGACTCGCTTCCAGATCCACATCCACGTAGGCGAGAACAACTTCCCGGTCAAAGGACGGCATTGTCTTATCAAACCAGCCACGCACAAAAGTACAGCACTCGATGGCGCCTGCCTTCCGGATATTTTGGGTGACCTCCTCTAAAGTCCCGAGATATTCACCCTTGCTGTAGCCTTTCGCCTGCCGGTCCGACGCCGAGCCTTCCGGCAAACCCTCGAACGAGTCGAAAATAAACAACTGGCGCCCCACCAGTTTGCACACCAGGGACAGATTTGCCGCGGTTCCGCCTTTGAAGGTGCCGCATTCTACGACCACGCCCGGCAAATCCGGAGGCATTTCAAGCAGCTTGAGCGCCATGGCCAAATGTACTTTCGGGCTGGTTCCCGTTCTCACTTTGAGCCTGTTCCGGTAAAACCTATAACCCAGCCGAAGCTTTTTCCATAAGGTCATCTTGTAACTTGGATGAATCCGTTTGGATTGCAGAAGCGCAAGAATACATATCGGGCTATAGATTAGTTGCACCAGCATGTAAATCGTTTTTCTCATCATTCACACTTAACAGGTCAGGCTTTTGCGGTCAGGCTTTCAAGTTTTCTACTTTTTGGATTGGGGCCACTTAAATAGGTGGGTGAACCCCACTGGTCATTGATCCCCAGCGCGTGTCCAGAAAACTTTCGCGGGCTAGTTATCCATTGGAGTTGGCAGCGGTCTCCGCCAGGTGCAAGCTTGTGGCGACGGGTTGGCCATTGATCTTGTTGGCGCCCGTGCCCGCCACCAGATTGGCGGCAGCGTGCAACGATTCGAATGTACCAGCGTCCGTCCACCACCCGTCGAGAATGCTGTGGGTGAGTTCGCCGTCTCTCAAATAGGAATTATTGACGTCAGTAATCTCAAGCTCACCCCGGCCCGAGGGCTTAAGTTGCCGGATGCGGGCGAACACGGAACTGTCATAGAGATAAATTCCAATAACGGCAAAATGCGAAGGAGGGTTGGCGGGCTTTTCTATGATGGAGTCAATCCTCTCATTCTTGAAAACAGGCACGCCAAATCTTTCGGGATTGGCGACCTCTTTTAAGATAATGTGAGCGCCGCGCGTTTGCGATTTGAAGGCTTGAACCGCCTCCAGGACGTTATTCTCAATGATGTTGTCACCCAGGATGACGCAGATTTTATCTTCGCCCACAAAATGTTCAGTGAGGCGAAGAGCGTCCGCAATGCCTCCTTCCCCTTCCTGATAAGCATATTGAATATGCTTCAGACCGAATTCCTTTCCGTTATTGAGCAAGCGGAGGAAGTCGCCGGCATTCCTGCCGCCGGTGACGATCATGATGTCCTGAATGCCCGCGTTGACCAGTGTCTGAAGTGGGTAATAGATCATGGGGAGGTTGAAGATGGGCAGCAAATGCTTGTTGGTTATTTTGGTCAGGGGGAAGAGCCGAGATCCGGCGCCGCCCGCTAGAATCACACCTTTCATGTGGTTAATCTCCCGAGAATTCTATAAAAGTATTGAGCGCGCGCTCCCGATCGCTCCCAAGCTCCGCCCTATCATTGAATCCAGACTGAAGTGGCTGGGCGCAAGTCCACCAGGAAAAATGAGAAAGAAGGCTGGTAAGGCCCGGCCACGCCCGCATCAATTGGCTCGACTAGCCCTCCTCGACCTGGCTTGGCCGGAGGACTGGATTCCGGCAAACGCTAGGCCGCAGCAAACTGCAAACCATGCCGCATTGGCGGGGATGCGCAGATTAAAATCGAAGAAACTGTGGATGAGGATACCGAGAACACCTATAGCCGCCCCCAGTTGCATCCAGCCCGCCACGTTCTTTGGCCCAGCACCCAAGTATCGCGAAATGCGTTTGAGAAAAATGGCCAAGGCCCCCAGGATCAGCACCCCGCCAATTACTCCGGTTTCGGCCAGAGCCTCCGCGTAATCATTATGAGCGTGGTCCCAGACTGGGTCCCCGGCCACAGTTTGATATTGTGGAAATGCCGTTGCGAAACTCCCCACGCCCGTCCCGGTCAGTGGATGATCGCGTAAGATTAGAAGCGTGTCGAGCGCCGTCTCTCCCCGGTGGCCGGAACTTGCGTCGTTGGCATTTTTCAATTCGAACATGCCTTCCAGACGCTTTGAAATTTGGCCCGGGTCGATCCAGAAAAAAAGGATGGCGGCCGCAGTCACCCCGAGAATACCGAGAGATAACAGGCTCCGGCGGCCGGAGATCAGGCTAACCTTGAATAGCACCGTTCCCAGGATGATGATTTCGACCAGCAATGAGACAAATCCTCCCCGCGAACCAGACAGCAATAGTGAGGCGATGGGAAGCAGGACGGAGAAGCCCAGCAAGTTTCGCTGCGGATGCCCCTCGGGTCGCGAAAGGACATAGGTGGCGCTCAGGGGGATTAACATTTCCATCAATCCCGCGTAATGATTGCGATTAACGTAAGGTCCAAACGCTCCCCACAAGGAATTCACCGACCAAAAGTTCCAATAGTTATAAATGGGTCCCGAAAAGAATTGGACGATGGCAAGAAAGGCGATCACGAAGGCATAGATCGTGACGGCGATTCCAAGCCCGTCCCACTTTTTTTCTGAACCCATGGCCCAGAATTGGCCGGCGAGAAAGAAGAGAATGCAATCTGTGGCGAGCTTGACCACAGCTTCACGGGTTCCGATGTAGTCAACGGTCAGGTGCCCGGCGTATTGAGCGACCGCCCAAAAAAGGAAAAGTCCCGCGGGGAGGTACAGGGGCGACCAGAAGATCCTAACCGCGCCCTGCTGGACGCAGGCGATCCCCCACACAAAAAGGATAAGGACCGCCAGCAACGTCAGGGATGCCCATGCCCAGGTCTGAACAGAGCCATAGGCCAATGGGGCTGCCATCAAGGCGGCAATCAGAAGGCCTCGCCCCACGTTGAACAGTCGCGGAGTGCCGAGGTTCTTATCAGCCATGGGGCCGGCTAAAACAGGAACGGCTCTTGCTTCCGCCGATGAAGGTGGCATAGTCAGTGTGCGGGCCTCAGCGAGAATTCCGCGGATTCAACACTAATGGGTTTCAGCGAGACTGAGTCCATCCAAAAACTTCCGGTGATTTCGTTGGGAAATGATCGACCGCGCGCCCGGAGGACCACAACTTCAATTAACTGAGTTTTGGGTCCGGTGAAAATTTTTAGAGTGAGCGGGTGCCAGGGAGTAGTCCCCACCGTCGTGTCGCTGAGGAAATTAAGGCAATTCGGGCACAGGGGATCAATCACTTGAAAACGAGGGCCACTGTCAGAGGTGATGTTTTGGGTCCGGACATAAGCCTGTAGCAAGTACGCGCGGTTGGGATCGACCGGAACGAACTGATAGGGGCCGACGTAATTCTCATTCCGGCCAATTGTGAAGTCCATGCGCATGCAACGGTTCCCATGGTAAGCTCCGGGGTCAGAGAAATCGACGGTTAGAAAAGGTGCAAGGCCAAACCGCCAGTCCAATCCGGCATTTACCGGAAATTCCTCAAAATCCCCGTTATAAATTAGATTGTCCCGGTCGCCGGAATCGGGCCCAGGGACTACATTCAATCTTTCGAGATCCTGCCACGCACTCTTGGCTTCCTGCCCCCGGCCGAGGCTGACCAGGCGTTCGAAATAGGGCGCAGCGGCAGAGATGGGGAATGAAGGGGGCGCAACGAGACTCTGGGTCCAAACCTGGTGGGCCGCATCCACGTTATTCGCTTCCCCGCTCAGGAAGTTGACGTAAGCCAATTCCAGATTGATGTCATTCCCGGGGAGCACTACTTTGTGGTAAACGAGCTCCGGATCGCCGGTAGCCCGCAGGCAAACTCGAAATGCAGGCCAGGCGTACCCAGGATCCAGTTGGAGCAATCGATGGAAATAGGCCAAGGCTTTGTCCGTTTGACCGGCCACCACATAGTGATTGGCCGCCCCCCACTGGAAGCGCGGGGTTACGGGGCTAAAGTGCACGGCCCGCTCAAACGCTTGATCGGCACAGGCAGTGTCATTGGCCAAATCACACGCTGAACCCAATGAATACCAGTAACTTGATCCATACGGGCTCAGTTCCGTGGCACGATGAAGGTACATGAGCCCTTCGACCATATTGGGCTCTTCCGTATAGCACAGATAAGCGCCAAGGAGGCGGTTAATCCTGGGATCAACGGGATCGATGGCCAAGGCACGGCGAAGGTTTACATCCGTAAACGTCGACCACAGAGCTTCTGAAACCCAAAGGCGAGCTGCCTGGACTCCCACCCATAGGCCGGCCAATCCAAGCGTCAGCAGGAAAAGAGCGACCCGCCAACCTGACCGGAGTGAGTATTCAGTCGAACGAGAAGAATAAAGTTGTGTCACGCTTTGTTTCGAGGACTTCCAGGACCGAGGTTAATCCGAAATACGCTTAGGGCAGTGAAATCACTTCCCCTACAGTCACCAACTCTTCTTAATCGAAGCGATTGAACCCAGTCGCCGTAAGGCGAACCTTTAGATGTTTTTTCGCCGGGTTGAAGATTATTCCACTTTGACGTTGGCGCGCTCTTTTTCGGGAGCCCCGTAGTAGGCGCCATAGTATTTGGTGTAGTAACCGTAGTAGTAGCCGCCGCTGCGCAAGTCGACTTTATTGACGACCACGCCCAGGACTCTCCCACCCGCGATCCCGAGAGTGCGATGGGCGCGGATCAACGCGCCGGGGGGCGTCACGCCGCTTTCCGCCACAAGGAGAACTCCATCCACCAACGTGGAGAGGACTGTGGCATCGGTCACCAGAAGGACAGGCGGAGAGTCAACCACCACATGGTCGAAACGCTGGCGCAATTCGTCCATCAGTGATTCCATTTTGGAGGAGGATAGCAGTTCGGCTGGATTGGGGGGATGAGGGCCGGCGGTAAGGACCCACAAATTGACTGCTTCTCCAACCCGTTCGATGGCGTCGTCGATTCCATAAGCGCCGGTGAGGACTCCACTGAGACCTTTTCTGTTGGTGACTCCCAGGGCCCTGGCCACGCCCGGGTTGCGCAAATCAGCATCGATAATCAGCACGCGCGCGCCATTCTGGGCAAGCACCGCCGCAACATTGACCGAGGTGGAAGTTTTGCCTTCGTGGGGCTGGGCGCTGGTCACCACGATGCTCTGCGGCGGTTGAGGGGCGGTCGAAAACAAAATCGCACTTCTCAGAGCGCGGTAAGCCTCGGCCACCGGCGAAGTGGGATCTTTCAGAACCGACAAGGCCACCCCGTGGTTCTGCAATGGCGGCGTTGTTCCCCGCTTTGCCAGGCCGTACCCGTAGCGATTCGCGCCTGAACCGGCCATTGGGATCAGAGCCAGGCAGGTCGCGGGCAATAGCCGTTCCACGTCTTCGGCGGTCTTGATGGAAGTATGTTCCAGGCCTTCCAGCACAACGGCGAGGGAAATACCCAGGAGCAGGCCCGCCATCAGACCCAGCAGAAGATTGAGACTTTTTTTCGGCCGTATGGGTAACGAGGGCGAAACTGCCGGATCTACGACGTGGATGTTGGTCGCTTTCAGTCCCGCCGAAACCTGGGCATCCTTCAATCGCTGGTTAAGGCTCTGGTATAGCAGCTGGTTGGTTTCAAATTCCCGCTGCAGCATATTGTGTTGGATCAAAAGCTGGTTAATTTTCCCCACTTCGGCCTTCTGTTCCGTGACGGAAGCGGAAACAAGTTTTTCACGGCCGACCGCGGCATGATAATCACTTTGGATCCGCTCCACGGTGCGCTTGCGTTCGCGGTCGATCAGCGACTGGATTTCGGTCACTTGATCCCGCAACCTTTGGACCTTGGGAAAATTCGTCCCGTACTGGCCCAGGGCATCTACGTATTGACTCTTCAAGTCCGCGTATTTCTCTTCCAGTTTTTGCAGCAACTCGTTTTGCGCCAGCAGGGCGACTTGATCCGGGTTGGCCTTCACCATTTCGTAGAGCGATTCTTTTTGCTCGCGGTCGCTTTGGGCGTTGCTAAGATCCCTGCTCAAATCGGACAGCCTTTGTTCCACCACGTTTTGCTTGTCGCTAACATTGACGATTGAATTTGCTCTCTCGTATTGAACGAGCGCCTCTTGGGATTTTTCCACATTGGCTTTCGTCTCGTCCAGTTGCTGTTCCATCCACCCGCTGGCCTCGCGCGTGGCGTCATATTTCTTGTGAAAGTCATAATCCTTGTAATTATTCACCAGGGTGTTGGCAACCCGGGCTGCCAAGTCGGGATCAGTACTTTCGAAACTGACTTGCACCATTTGGGTGTTGCGGACCAGGGCGATCGAGACGTCGTTATTGAACTCTTTCATGAGTCTGCCCCGCAAGATTCGCGGGTCAAGGCTCCGGGAACTTGGCTTGGCTGCGTCGGAGGAAAAGGCGGGATTCTGCCCCAGCCCGAGTTGCTGGATCGTTTGCCAGGCTAAGTTGTCGCTCTGAAGCACCTTGACTTGGGTTTCCAAGAAGGCCTCATCTGTCGGCAGGTTTTCTGAGAGGTCTTTGAGTGATTGGATAAGAGGTGATTCGGAGTCAATCTCAAGTTGCGCCGTCGCCTGGTATACCGGCTTCATCTTGAATGTATAGATGGCGACGATCGTTAACACCACGAAAGCCACGGTCAAAACTTCCCATCGGCGCCTGAACAAGATATCCCAATAGGCTCTCATGGATGAGAAGGTGTCGACCTCGGACGGCACTACTTCGATGACGGAGTCAGGAACATCGTCACGCCGTTGCAGACTTCCTCTTGGTCTCAGGGGACCTAACTTTTGGTTATCCGTCATGGGGCCATCCTCAAGTTTAAAAATTCCATTTTGAATAGACTTCTGTTACGCCGAGCTCTTCGATTGCAATCAATCCATTGCCAGGGAGAACCCAGGAACATCTCCACCCGCATTCCCCGGGGCCGGTTGGAAATGACTAATAGCGGTAAACCATCAGGGCCGCGGCTTGGGCCGCAGCTTCGCCCGCCCGGTGAACAGCCCGCTTGCTGGCGCTGTCTGGGATCAAGAGAATGTCGTTGGCCAGCAAGACCCGATCTTTGGCACGACGCTTGAGCATTTTATCCAATTCAATTGGGATTTCCTGGGTTCCGCCCGGGCCCGTCGCTGACCCACGAATGATGACGGCCTTCTTGGTATCCGCCGTTGATGTGACGTATTGGGCCAGAGCCAACGCCTTAAGAACGGTCATCTGCTCCCGGTCTTCCTTCAACACAAATCCACCTGCACGATTCACAGCGCCTTCTACATATACAATGCCCGCTCTCTGTACGGTGACCCGGTCCCCCGGGTAAAGATCGTAGTTCAGCTTGGGATCTCCGCCCTCCATGAGCCGCTTGAGGTCAACGACGATGGTACGAGGGTTGGCTAGCGGATCCGTGGGTTCGGACTCCTTGGCCGTGTCTAATCCCAGTAACCTGCTGGATATGTCACCCCGGGTGATGATGGCGGTATTCCCTGCGTCGTCGGTCAGCCCCTCGGCCTGCGACAAGGCGTCCATCAGGGTGGTTTTGCCCAGAATGGAATAAATCTGCGGTTTCTTAACGGAGCCGGCGATGGCGATCGAATGAAGCCGGGAATTCTTCACTTGAACCGTCACCTGGGGATGACTCACCATGCCAGCTTCACGGAGCTGGTCGGCAATAATCTGTGAAAGCTGTGCCGGGCTATTGCCTGCCGCTTTGATGGGTTTGGTGAGCAGCGGAACCGAAATCATTCCGGTTGGACTTACCCGATACGTGCGCGAAAGTTCGGCGACATCCAACACGAAAATCTCCAGCTCGTCGTCGGGGCTGATGAAGTAGTCTTCTGAAACTGTTTTGGCCGGAGTAACGGAAGTGGGCTCGGGGGTCGGACGGACGGAGTCGGTATTACTTGGTGTAACAATATCCTGAGCGCGCGAAGCCGAATAAGCGCCCCCCAAAATCACTGCGAAAATCAAGATTGAGATCAGCTTCGTCATTGTATAACCAAATCCATGGATGGTATGAAGCTTTGAGTCCAGAGAGTAAAAGAAGCGCATCATTGGTCCTCCTTAAAGACGCCGGAATTAGGAGCCTAAATATCCGGGTGAAATCACCCCTAATACCGGGTACTTCCCATTCAGGCAGAGTTGAGAGTATGAGCCGCCACCCAGTTCGGTATCGTTGCTCTATTTCGGCTGGGCACACGTTCCACCAGGTACGCATCGACCTCCACGGCCACCGATTTTTCCAGCAACTCGACCGAAAGTACCAGCCGATAAGTGTTTTTCTTGCGAAGCAGAATCCCCTCAATTCCTTCGAGCGGTCCTGAGTTGATCCTGACCCGGTCGCCATATCGTAGGAAGGGGTAGGGTTCAACACTTGAGCCGCTGGTAAGCGCCTGACGGACCGCCTCAATCTCTTCTTGAGGAATGGAAACCGGCTGATCGCCAAATCCGACGAAACTATGGAACCCTGGTGTGGTAACAATCTCGATGCGGCGCCTCAGGGTTCCCCAGAGGAAAACGTAGCAGGGGAACAGGGGGAGTGAAAGTTCCTTGGTTCTATCCTTCCAACGGCGGACTACGGTGAGGACAGGAAGGAAGGTCTCGAATCCCTTATCCGATAGGAACCGGGCGACTGTTTTTTCGTGCTGGTGCCTTGTATAAATGGCATACCAGCCATGGTCCGGCTCGGGGGATTCGCTGGTAAGAAACCGGCCCATCGTTTGCATAAAGCTCCGCCCTGTGAATTACAAACGCGACACACAAACTGTGCCACACTTCGGCGCCGCTATCGTTGGCGGGAGTTGTCACTAACCTAAACCAATCTCGATCGGAGCTTCATTTTGTCTGAGTAGGGTCAATTTGTCAAGGATCAACGGCTTCAGGTAGGGGGGCAACTTGGTTTTGTCGAGGCGAGTTGCGGGGACCCCGGGTCTTGCTTTGGGGCTCGCCATATGGCGGCGTAAAGCCGCCTCTAAGTAAGACTCTCGCAACAGGCGTTTCGGGAGACCGCTTGACAGATTAACTTGACCAATAGAGGGATTCCGGCGGGAATTAAACTTCTGGCGGAAGGCAATTACCTTCCGCGCTCGATTGGAAAATTTTCGCTGGAAATATTACCGAGGTCATTGCAACCTTCACCCGGCTGACGCGCCCTCAATAGGGCGTAATGCTTTGGCTAATATTTGAACCTATCTGAATTTGGGGAGGCCAGCCAGTTGGCCAATGTCTGGGCGTTGCGGTCCTTCTCCGAAAGCTTAAATTCGCCGAGCTCCGGCCATCTGATTCCAATCGCCGGATCGAAGACATGAATAGACGATTCACCAAGGGGATTATGAACTCCCGTACATTTGTATTGGAGCTCGACCGTGTCTGAAAGTGCGCAGAACCCCCGGGCAAATCCGGCAGGGGCCCAAACTTGTTTCTTATTCCCGGATGAAAGTTCCAACCCAAACCATTGGCCTATTGTGGGTGACCCTTTGCGAATGTCCACAGCTACCACGAAGGCGTTCCCCACTGATACGCGCATCAGTTTGCCCATGGGGGGATCCCATTGGAAATGCAAGCCGCGCACAACTCCTTTCACGGACAGCGAATGATTGTCCTGCACGTACTCAGACGGCAGTCCTAATTCTTTGAACCTGTCCGCGCGGAACGACTCCATGAACCAGCCGCGGTCGTCTTCGTAAACGCCCGGCACCAATACAACAACTTCCCCCAGATGCTTCGATTCAATACGAAATCCCATAATATCCTTGGTCTCTAAGGTAATGCTTTTTCCAGGTCCCGGAATCCTATTTTGGCGCGCATCCAACCGATTGCTGGACGACCGCTCAAAAGCCAAGCCCGTCTTCTAGACTCGATGCGATTCTTAGCTATGCGACCCAACCATTTATTATCTCAACTACCCCCATGAGCAAGGGCGAGATTTTGCCTCAATTCCCCGCGAATGGCAAGTATTTGAGAATTGGGCGAAGCTCAACGTCCACTCGGCCATCGGACCCGAAAAAGCATTTCTTAGGTACAGGTGGTGCGCATCGAATGTGAAGTGGAAATAGTCCGTGCATTTGCGAAGATATCAACAGAAGTCGTCTTGATATAGAATACTGGGAGTTCGCAGGTCTCCTGTTGAATTCGGAGAGCCCGGAGCCGAGCCGCTACGACCGTTCCCCCGTTTAAATCTGACGTTGAGGGGGTGGCAATTCGTGCTCAATATTCCTGGCCCGGCACTCGAAACGGCGATCGAGGGAGGAATGGCCTGAAAACCAGGGCAAGTAAAGAGCTGCCCTGGCGCAGTTAGAAATTCCGAAAACCAATGAGCACACCTCCCGACGCCTCCATCAGTGTTTCAGCGTTTTTTCCGGCCCTTAATGATGCGGAGAATCTGCGTGTCCAAGTACCACGAACTTTCGAAACTCTCGGGCAACTAACCACGGATTTTGAAGTTATCGTGGTGGATGATGGGAGCACGGACGCAACTCCCCAAGTTTTGGACTCACTCGGACAACAATTTCCCGCCTTGCGGGTGGTCCGGCATTCCCAAAATCGCGGCTATGGCGCGGCGCTCCAGAGCGGTTTTAATCATGCGGTTAAAGACCTGGTCTTCTATACGGACGGCGATTGCCAGTATGATGTAAGGGAATTAGGAACACTCCTCGAAAAGCTGACTTCAGATGTGGATGTGGTAACGGGATTCAAAAAAAGCCGTTCGGATTCGGCTCACCGGGTTGTGCTCGGTGATCTCTATCATCGATTCGTCAAAACAATCTTTCGATTGAAGGTCAGGGACGTCGATTGTGATTTCCGGTTAATTCGCCGCAGGGTGCTGGACACGATTTCGCTGACCTCACATACCGGAGCGATCTGTGTCGACTTAATGTGCCAGATTGAGCGCCATGGCTATCGGGTGGTCGAAGTTCCTGTGAGTCATTTCCCCCGCCTGCACGGACATTCACAGTTTTTTCGCGTCGTCCCCGTGGTCCGAACGATGGTGGACATTATAAGGCTCTGGGTCCAATTGATTTTGTTTAAACGCGCTCTCCCACCTCGCGGAACTTCCCACAGTGCTCAAGGGGTGCGGTGAATGCTTCCGGAGCCTGCGGGGAGAAGCAGGGAAAGTCTTAGCGGTCTCCCGTCCGGACGATCAAAATGATTAAGACCATGGTCCCGTTCCTAAATCTCGCGAGGGAATACGAAAGACTGCGTGATGAGATCGAGCCCGCCGTTCAACGAGTACTGGCCGGTGGTCATTACATCCTGGGCCCGGAGGTCCACGAATTCGAGCGCCGATTTACCGAGTATTGCGGAGTTCCTTACGGTGCGTTTGTAGGCAGTGGTACCGATGGCTTGATGCTCGGCCTGCAAGCTTCTGGAATGATTCGCCCGGGAACAGGAGACGAGGTCATCACTTCCGCCCATGGAAGCCCATACACAGCTCTGGCGATTTTTAGGGCGGGAGCCCGACCTGTTTTTGCAGACATCGATCCCCAAACCTGGCTGCTTACACCCGAAACCATCGAGCGTGCAGTGACCCCCCGCACCAGGGCAATTGTTCCAGTTCATCTCTATGGCTTGCCTTGCGACATGAAGGGCATTCTGGAAATCGCGCGGCAGCACGGTCTGGTTGTGATTGAAGACGCCTGCCAGGCTCAAGGGGCGAGACTACGGGATGGCGAATGGAGACGTGCCGGCAGTTTTGGCCTGGCCGCTGCGTTCAGCTTCTACCCGACGAAGAATCTCGGCTGCTTCGGCGACGCTGGATTCATTCTTTCCTCAGACCGCGACCTGATCGATCGCGCGCGGCTTCTGGCCCGTGGCGGGCAGCGAATGAGGGACCTGGCCGCTGTGCCGGGATACAATTCGCGAGGCGACGAAATTCAGGCTGCCATTCTGAACTGCAAGCTCCCTCACCTGGAGGAGTGGAACCAGCGGCGGCGGACTCTGGCCGCTCTTTACAAACGCCTTCTCCAATTGCCGGGCCTCCAATTGCAGCATGTTCCCGAGGGGACTGAGCACATTTTCCACCTCTTCGTGGTTCGCCACCGGCTGCGCAACCAGCTCCGCGCTCATTTGCATGACAGGGGCATCGAAACCATGACTCATTATCCGGTGGCATTGCATCGCCAGCCGGCTTTCGCAGATACTGCCCAGGCCAACTTGCCTGAAGCCGAGCGGGCCGCGGATGAAGTTTTGTCATTACCGCTTCAGCCCAGCATGAGCGAAGCTGAAGTGGAGGATGTTGCCAATGCCGTCAATGAGTTTCTCCCTGCCGCCTCCTGAAACTGAATCCGAAATTCAGCTCCCTCGACGCCCTTGGGCCAGCCATATTCCCTGGGAACTTCTGGCTGTGCTTTTGGCGAGTGGGGTCTACCTGGCGTTTTTCTACCGAATTCCCCCTTCGACAACTGATGAAGGAATGATCGCAGTGGGAGCGGAGAGAATCCTGCGAGGGCAAATCCCCTATCGTGATTTTTTTTCCGAATTAGGCCCCGGCTCCTTTTATATCCAGGCGGCGATATTCCATCTCGGCGGGATCAGTGTTTCATCCTTCCGCATCACGGCGTGGGTCCTGGGTGTGTTCTTGAACGGGCTTATTTATATTCTGGGGAAATATATCATTCGTGGCCCTGCTTCGTTTGTCCCGCCTCTTCTATTTATTACCACCTGCTATTCCTTCCTGCTTAGTGTCAATCACCATTGGTGGGGAGATTTCTTCTTCCTGCTCAATTTGGTTTGTCTGGCGGTCTCCACGTTTGTCTCGATTAAGGGCGGTTCTTTTTTTAAACGGATTCTGTTGTTGGGGGCCGGGGCGCTTGCCGCAGTCACTCTGCTGTTTATGCAGCCCAAGGGGGTTTGGGCGATTCTTGTCGGGGTCACTTTCTTAATTCTCGTCGAAATGCTTGTAGAGCAACCAACTTGGCTTCCAGCTCTGCGGGCAGGTCTCGGCAAGACTTCCTGGTTTCTCATCGGAGCAGGGAGCACGCTGGCAATGGCGGCGGTGTATCTCGGGTTCCACGGCGCATTGGAAGCCTGGGTTTATGACAATTTTACCTTTCTCTTCACCAATTACCTCCCCTATGAGACCACGCCGGGTGTGTATTCCTGGGCCAGGGTCACCCATGACTTCAGATGGATGGTCCAGGAATTTTCCTTTCGAAACCTTCTCTATGTCGTCGGGTTTTACTTTTTTTCGATAGTGGCTCCAGGAATCGGGTTTGTAGGTGCGATTTGGCAAATCAAAAATTTCCGGGTTGCCAATCCACTTCGCGCCCGCCTTCTCTTGCTTTTCCTGCTCGCGGGCCTTGGATCTTTGGCTTCTGAACTTCACGAGCCTAACTACCTGCACCTGATTTGGGCTTCACCGCTGATACTAATCTTGTTCGTCGATGCAATGAACGAAGCCTTTCGCCGGAAGCGCCGGCTGCACATACCCGTCGCTGTGGCCGCGGCGATTGCGATTGCGCTTGTGATTGCAGTCGCCGGCCGCCGGGTAATGCGAATGGGCGTTACCAAAGTTCCCGTCAGGACTCGTCGCGGCATGATCTTTATGGAACCGGAAAACGCAACCCCATATCAGGAATGGATCGACACCATTGAGCGCGACGTGCCGGCGGGAGGTGAGACGTTCATCTTCCCTTATGATGCTCAATTTTATTTCCTGACCGCGACCCGCAACCCAACTAAATACGACGTCCTTCTGTCAGATTTTCACAGTACGCGCCAATTTGAGGAAGCCATTTCCAGCCTGCAAAGTCGGCAACCCGGTTATGTGTTCAGCTTCAGCCATTTCGTGCGTTTGGCTCCCCGAGCCCACTTCTTTAACGATTTGCCGGATCTCAAGGGGCCGGACGCGATGGAAAAGAGTCTACTGGCCCCGCAAAGCCCTTACCGATTGGCCGAAACGGTGGAGGATATGGAGGTTTGGGTCCTCAAGAAATGAATCGCGATGAATACAAGTTTCTATTCGATTTGGAGGGACACCATTGGTGGTTTGTGGGCATGCGAAAGATTGTCGCAGCCCTGCTCGACACCGCGGTTGGTCCTGGATCCCGGCGCATTCTGGATGCCGGCTGCGGCACGGGTTTTACGATGTCCTGGTTGCGGCGATTGGGCGATGACACAAAAGTTTATGGACTGGATCTCAGCCCGGACGCTCTGGGCTATTGCCGGCACCGCGGCGAAAAGTTGCTGGTGCGCGGATCGGTAAGGGATCTGCCTTTTCCCGCCCAAACATTCGATCTGATCCTTACCCTTGAGGTGCTGGATTGGTTTTCACCCGAGCAGGCTGCACAACCATTCGCAGAGTTGGTTCGGGTGTTAAAGGATGGAGGTTGGTTGTTGGTGCGCCTGCCGGCATTCCAGTTTCTTCACAGTGCACACGATGAAGCCATCCTAACAGCCCACCGGTACACCGCTGGCGAATTGACTCAATGCCTGGTCCGGCAAGGTTTATTACCCGTGCGGGTAACGTATGCCAACACCTTCCTATTTCCGATCGCCGCCGTGTGGCGCTGGCTGCGCCGTTCTCCGCAGAAACAGGCGCATTCCGACGTGCGGCCTCTTCCCAAGTCCATCCGTTGGCTCAATCCAATTCTTGCCTGGATTCTTGGTGTCGAGGCTGCATGCCTGCGACACCTCCCGTGGCCGCTCCCCGTGGGACTTTCGGTCATTGCGTTGGCACGCAAGCCTGCCAGTGGTTCATAGCGGATATCCTCGACGCGCTACATTTGAAGAAGGTCAAGAGAGGATATGCCCGGGAGGTTCAAGCCTCAGGTTGGCGCAAGTTCGCCTGAGCAGTTTACCCGTTTCCTCATCCAATGGCGAAAATCTCACACCCGCTTGTTCTTTGGTTTTCCAAACCACGTTACAGAGGATCATCATCTGTCTACCATCCCATTCTGTCTGTAGCTCGCATGTCTGACCGGCATCGGGGAGTGGCGAGCCATGCAAGCTGGCCCCCGAAATGGAGAGGCTGACCAGCGTCACGTTGATGGTGGCGCCTGTCGTGGGGTTCGAGAGGTACCCCCTCAACTCGCTCACATAGCGTGGGACCAGCCGGCGACTCCGCTCGGACTCCTGGTTGACGGGAGCAGATCGGGGCGCTGCCAGCGGGGGTGCGGAACGCGCCGCCTTGGATTCATGTGCGGGCTCTGCCGGACGGGTTGCCGGTGCTTCTTTGTGATGGGGCGCCAAATGCGGCTGCCTGCTCAACTGGGCGCAAAGCGCATTCAGGCGCGCCTGGCTTTCCTGATCAACCCGGAGAAACCTGAGTCCCGCGTGCCCTTTCGCATTCTTCCAGGCGACCTGGGCCACCACTCCGATGTGGGCGCCCTGCCAGTCAAAGTACAACTCGCAATTCTCGCCGTTGCTCGAACCTTCCGCGTGCTCAAGTTCACACCCGTGTGTGCTGATGTCGCGAACCATCACGTTGGCGCCCACCGCTTGACCCGCGTGGTGAAACGCGCCCTTCAGCCCAAACCGATATCGCGGCGCTTTGCGGTGCTTGACCATCAACCGCGAGTCTAATGTCATGCCCGGTGGAATGCAAGACTCTCACCTTCCCGGTAGTGGGTCAGTTTGACGTAGAGGCGGCTTTACGCCGCCACGTGGCGAGGTAAACTCGCCGCTACGACTCAAACTGACCCACTAACCCCTTCCCTGCTGTGGTCGCTTTCGAACCATGACTGTAGCGCGGGGCTGCCAGCGTGCTCCACCCTGGCCGAGGCCTTCCCTGACAAGCGATAGAAGGGTCACAAATTACCCGGCGTGCGTAGTTTTTTCCCTGTATTTGACCTCCCGCTGGTCCTTGGCAGGCATTATTCCTCTAGATAATAAAGGTCTTCAGGCTCGCTCACAATGATGCGAGTTTGGACAGAGGTTTGCAATGTCGGCGGTTTGTCAGATTTATAGGGAAGTCAGGATGCCGTCAAAGCCGCGGTCCCAAGGGGCGGCATGGAGCCGGCGGCGGCCATTCCTGATGGTGGTTCGGACGTGACTAACTTGTGGCCGGAACGAACGAAATCTACCCACGTTGTCGAATGGCGGCAGGAGAGCCGCGTGAGAATGCTTACCCCTTTCGCTGCTCCGGTTTCATTGGGATTGCGGGTCGTTCAGTTCAAGAGAGGCGGAAGGAATTGTGATCTACCCTCGCTCCATCGCCCCCGCGTGGGCTGCAAGGATTATTCAGTTCAAAAGGAGAACCGGTTATGAAGAGGTCATTGGTTCCTGTGCTCTTTCTGGCATGCATTTGCGCCCCCGCATTCGCCTCAACACCGACGAGCGGCACGCTGACGGACGCGAATCCCAAAGTCATCTACACGGGAGGTCCGTATGCTGTCCCCAACGCGACAGACCAGGCGAACGGTAACGGCTATCCCACTTGTGACCCGACGATTCCCGCCGAGCAGTGCGACATGTTCACGCTGAATGTGAATGTGGCGGCGGGAGACTCGAGCACGAAGCAAATTAGAATCACCATCAGTTGGTCGCCGGTAACCGCGGCGGACTACGACCTTTTTGTATACTCGGGCCCTTACGCGAACTCAGCCAACAATGTGATTGCATCGAATCCCAGCGGCGTCGATCCCGCGGTCGTATTGATTCCCGCTGTCTCCGGGACTTACACCATTGTGCTTGATCCCTTTACTCCTTTTGGGGACACCTTCGTGGGAACCGTCTCGCTGGAAAACATCCCAACCAATCCTCCGCCCGCAACCGGCCCCACGCCGCGATATCAAATCTATCCGGCTCCGTCCAGCGCGGGAGGCGCGGCCACGTCAGGCGAGCCCTCGATTGGGGTGGATTGGAATCCAAATGTTTCTGGCCTGAAATATGGCACGGTGAATTCCGGCGGCGCCATATTTTTTACTTCCAATTTCCACGAATACCGCGTGGACGTGGACGATTGCTCTTCACCGGCGACACCGACTTGGACCGACGTCACCACGCCCGCGGAAACCGATCCCGGGTCACTGGATCCGATTGGGTTCTGTGATCACTTTGGGTCGCAGCCCTCGCCGGGCAGAGTATTCCAGTCGCAGTTGGCGGGGCCGGCAGGAAGTGTGATGGCAGATTCCGACAACGATGGCGACAGTTGGGTGCAATCGCAGGGTGGCGGGCAGCCGGCGGGAGTGGATCACCAAACTGTTGGTGCGGGCCCCTATAATCCCAACTCCACACCACCGCCCCCGCCCCATCCGCTCTACCCCAACGCTGTTTATTACTGTTCGCAGGAAGAAGAGACTGCTTTTTGCGCGCGCAGCGACGATGGCGGCGTGACTTTCGGCCCGGGCGTCCCGATTTACAACCTGACCCAATGTGGAGGAATTCACGGGCATTTAAAAGTTGCGCCTGACGGCACCGTGTACGTTCCCAACAAGCAGTGCGGCGCCAGTCAGGCCGTGGTCGTTTCCACTGACAATGGTCTCACATGGTCCGTGCGCCCAATTCCAGACAGCACTGCGGCCATCGGCCTCACTGATCCCTCGCTGGGAATCGCCACCGACGGCACCATTTATTTTGGATATCAGGACGGCAGCGGCCATCCCAAGGTTGCGACTTCACACGATCGCGGAGTGACCTGGGCGCCTTCCGTGGATGCCGGCGCTCCATTTGGAATCCAAAACTCCACCTTCTCTGAAGTGGCTGCCGGGGATCCTGGTCGCGCCTCATTTATGTTCTTGGGCACACCGACGGGCGGCAACTATCAGGACCCGGCCAATTTCAAAGGCATCTGGCACCTCTACATCGCCACCACGCTGGATGGAGGAAAGAGCTACGCGACAGTTGATGCCACACCCACCGACCCGGTTCAGGTGGGCTCCATCTGCAACTTGGGAACAACGGGGTGTACCAGTAACGCAGCGGGCGGCGCCGATCGCAACATGCTGGACTTTATGGACCTCTCGATTGACTCGCAAGGGAGAGCGGTGGGCGCCTTCGCGGATGGTTGCGTCGCTGGTAGTTGTGACGCCAGCTCGCCCCCCAGTGCTTCGCGCAGCGCGCTGGGTACCATCGTAAGGCAATCGGGTGGCCCGCGCTTGTTCGCTGCTTTCGACCCGGTTGAACCGGCGCTCCCCGGCGCGCCGTTGCTCGTTTCCGCCCTTCAGATGGCGGGAGGCACGCTGCTCACCTGGCAGGCCCCCGACAACGGCGGATCCACGATAACCCAATATAATGTGTATCGTAGTCAGGTCTGCTGCCAGGCGAACAACGAAGTTCTCCTCAAGAAAATTAAATCAGCCAAGACGGCCTTTTTCGACACCTCCAAGGCCGCCCAAAATGGCGAGCCGTATTTTTATTACGTGACGGCGGTAAACAGCATGGGTGAGGGTCCTCACTGCGGCCAAGTGGAAAGCGTGCCCGGACCGCCACCGCAATCTGCTTGCACCCTTCCTGGTCTTACGGTGGTCACGCACTCCTCGGGCGCACAGACAGGCGCTCCGGCAAACAACCAGCTCAACATTCTTTCCATCTCCATCGCCGAACCTTTTGTCAGCGCCGCAACTCCAAACCAGCTTTATTTCACGATGAAAGTCCAGGAGTTGAATTCCACTCCGACGCCCCAGCCTAATTCCCAGTGGAACATATTGTTCACGGCGCCCAGCGGAACACAGTATTTCGTGGACATGAATACCGAAGGGATTGGAGCGGCTCCGGCGTTCACGTATGGCCACATTGCGGTTTCGGCGACTGGTGGCAAACAGTTCGTTACCGATGGAACTGCCGATTCGGGTAATTGGTCTCCCGACGGCACCATTGAGATCGTCATTTCTGACAGCAAAGTGGGCGGGCTTCTTCCCGGTAACCAGCTTGTGAACATCAATGGATTGACTCAAACCGAGGCGGGAACGCCCGCAACCGGAGGCCTGCTGGAGACCATTGATTCCACGAGCTCGGGCAAGTACATCCTGATGGGTAACCAGAGCTGCTCATCGCGGTAAATCGGATCGGGGCCTGCGGCCTGTGGCACGGTAGCGCGGGGCGGGGATTTTACCTTCGAGGGCGCGAAGGTAATTCACCACGTCCCACCTTTGTTGTTCAGTCAATTGCGTATGCTTGCCGGGCATTTTCTCCGTGCCGGCGCCGATGATGTAGAACAATTCGCCGTCGGTTCGCTTGCTCAGAACGCCGGAGCGGGTGAAGTCGGGCGGATGAACACCGTAGACTCCTACAAAATCTCCTTTCCCATCCGCGTTCACTCCGTGGCAAAGTACGCACTGAGTTTGAAAGAGTCGCTTACCCCGGTCCACGGGCAATTCGGTAAAGCGAACCGGATTTTTGCGCGCCCTCTCTTGCGGCGGAACATTGGGTTTGTAGTGCTCCCCCAGTCCTTGGGCAGGGAGGCCGGAAGGTGCCGGGGTTTTCTGGTCCGAAGGGTGGCGGGCCTGCGCCCATAAACTTCCCATCCCAAGGGGCAGCATCAAGAGTGTCCGCAGAATTTTCAATTTCATGGGCCACCTCAATCAATCGCTTCTTTCCCATCCTAATTTCGGCCCATCGGGCGCCCGGGTCTGTGCCGCCGGTCACACCCGCGCGTCTGGATCGCCAAATCTTCCCAGTTTGCAGCCAAAGGGTAAGCCCGGAGCGCCTCCATCGACTGTCACAAATGCACGTGATTCGGGTCACTGAAACATCATCACCGAACACGAATAATGCGCCCAACAAGAAAAGGCCCCCGGGGCGGGCGTAAATTGCAGCGCGGCGACGCGGCCGGCTTATAAGAAATAAATGCTGGGGGCCTTCATTCCAAACCGTCGCCGTCCATGTACCGACCTAAGTTTGCAAAGAGGAGCAAAAAAAGCGGATTGAACAAAGGAGAAACTGAACCATGGCGTGCTGGAAATCAATCTGCTGAAGGCGCACATCCCCAGGAAAGGCCGGATCGAAAACCAAGGCGGCTTGAGTTTTCCCATAAGACCGGGAGCATTCACCAACCCGGCGTTTGAGCATGAACCTCCTTGATCTGCCTCGCCTGCACGTGACGAGCGTGCAGGCGAGTTTTTTTTGCAGGGCCCGCACCGATGCCCTCTTGAAAACGCGCGCTGAAGTCCCCGGCGTTTAATTTCCCCCAGTCAGAAATCACAGTGAAAGTGACGGCACCTTCCTGTGACGACGGTCACAGCTTTATTTGGGGCTGGGAGCTAGCCTGAACGCGTAGCCCATCCAGGGCGGAAAGTGAATTGGGAGGTGAATCATGAGCCAGCCCGCACTGCTCGAAAAAGCGCCGTCATTGAAGTTGATCAATCTCAAAAACATTTTGTTTACAACCGACTTCTCTCCGTCTTCGTTGGCTGCCCTCCCCTACGCGTCGGTGGTGGCGCGACGTTACGGGGCAACGGTCTTCCTGGGCCACGCCGTGCAGCCGAATCCCTACCCGCTTATTTCCGGGGAAGCGGTTGCATTTATGGACGAGTTGGTTCAGGGCGCGCACCGTGAATTGGCCGGGCTGGCGGAGTGCGAGCTGCTCAAGGGCATCGAACACAAAACCTTGCTCGGACACGGCGAGATTGCACTGGTGCTCGACAAATTCATCAAGCAACATGACATCGACCTGGTGATTACGGGAACGCACGGACGCCTTGGCTTCAGACGCTTCTTCCTTGGTTCAGTAGCGGAAGAGATATTCCGGACCTCGGCTTGTCCGGTGCTGACCGTAGGCCCCCGGGTTTCCTCCCAGCCTCGCGAGAAATTCTCCCTTCACCAGGTGCTTTACGCCACAAGCCTTGCGGAAGAATCGGCCCCAGCGACAAATTACGCCCTCTCGTTTGCCCTGGAATACGAGGCGCGGCTTACGGTAATGCACGTGATGAACAATCCCGCCCAGGGACCCGAGTGGCGACTGGCGAAGAATTGTTACGATCGAATGGAGGCGCAGATTCCTCCCGAAGTGAAGCCCTGGTGCAAGGTGGATTGCCACGTGGCCGCCGGTGATCCGGCTGATATGATATTAAAAACAGCGAGCGAGCTGAAATCGGACTTGATTGTGTTAGGCGTGAAGAGAGCTTCCGCGCTCTCCACTCACAGGATGGGAAACCTTGCCTACCGGGTGGTGACGGAGGCGGCGTGTCCCGTGCTGACCATCCGCGAAGCTTCGTTCCAAGCAGGTGGTGAGAGGCTGAATTAATAAGAAGTGGGCCTGCGGTCGCTTGAATGCGATGGACCCCCTTACGAAGGACTAAAGGGTGATTGGGCGGGTTGAAGCAATCGATGTGTTCAGCAGGCGGCGCCCGGTGATCCGGCCGAAAAGAGTACAGGGAGGTGGGCCATGAAGAAGCTGATGATTTGGCTCGGAGTTTGTTTGCTGTTCGTGACCGTGGGCATTTTATGGGGCCAGGAGGCAAAGCAGCCGAAGGACAAACCAGCGGGCGCAGATCAGACAGCCGGCGCGCCGGCCGCGCAAATTCCCCACACTTACAACATCACGGCGGAACAGGCGGCGAAGAAGAATCCGGTTCGTTTTACGGATTTCTCCGTGGGCAATGGCAAGAAAATATTCTCCACGCAATGCGCGATGTGCCATGGCAAGGACGCCGACGGCAGGGGCGATCCCGACTTTTTGGCGGAAATCAAAGCCGCTCCACCCGACCTTACCAAGCCCGAAACCTTGAAGAAAAGGACGGACGGAGAACTGTTTGCCATCATCACCACGGGATCTGAAACCATGCCGGGCCAAACCGACCGGATGCAGGTAAATCATAAATGGGATGTAATTAATTACTTGCGCGCAGTGGCCGGGAAGGTGCCGGATAAAGCCACCGAAGAAGAGCGGCAGTCAGGCACCACAACCGTCCCTCCGGCGGCAGCCCACTAACCCGCGTCCGGGCGGGGAACGCCATTCGACGGTTAGGTGGGGGGGCATGTGCTGGCGTGCTCCCGATCCTCGGCGCGTCGTCTTAGCTACGAACCTGCTACCCGAAGATATTCGAGCGTGGCAAGCTGTTTCCATCCGTCGGGTTGTTTTTCTTCCAGCAGCCAGTTGTAGTCGTCGTTGGTTTTTCGAGTTACCTTCACCCGGAGGTCCGCCATTTTTCCATCGAAGTCATAAGCCCGGAAAGTCATTTGCATGACGTCGCCGTCCATTTGCACCGGTCCCTGGGTAATTGAATTGTGCGCGTCCATATACCACATGCCCAGTGATGCCCGCTCAGGGTCCCAGAAAAAACTGCCGTCGTAGTTCCGAAGCGTACCCTTGTCATGAACGAAATGAGTGGTGAAGCGGATATACGCATTATTGTCCGACCATTGATAACGAGTTTCAATGCGCAACATTCCGGGCGCTATCTTAGTTCCGTCCGCGGTCCATACGCCGCCCACCAGCCAGCCAAGCGCCGCGATGGGCTTGGGTGGGGCCGGGCGTGTGGCAGCCTCCTGCCCCCACGCCGCCAGCAACGGCGCCACCATCAAAGCGAAAACTAAAACTGCTTTCTTCATTGTGCCTCCTCGGTGATTCCGGAACGCGAATCAGCTCTGCGTCTCCGGCAATTTCAAATCTTCTGTGCGTCGGTGCTGCAATTGGAGCAACTTAAAATATTCGCGAAGGTGCTGCACCGATGCATCGAACGGCTCGATGGACCGGTGCGCCCGCGCCTGCATCACGCCGCCCTCCATCACCGTGAGCACAAACTGGGAGAGCGTTTTCAGGTTGGTGCCCGCGGGCAAGCGGCCGATCGAGTCCTGCAAACACTTTTCCACTGCTGCCGTCCAGCCGTCAAAGTTGTCGGCCAGCCGCTTATGGATTCGCGTTTGCTCCTCCGGAATTTCCAGCGCCAGCCTTCCGATGGGGCAGCCATAAGTGCAGCCGGTGGCGAGCAAGTTTCGCCGGTAGAAATCCAAAATACCGAACACCCGCTCAAGGGGATCCTGGATTTGACTCAGGACGGGTTGCACCACGATAGGCTGGAGCGATTGAACGTAGAGATCGAGCACCGCAAGCAGCAGCTCTTCTTTGGTCTTAAAGAAGTAATAAAAACTTCCTGCATTTGCCTTGGCGCGTTCAAGGATTTGGGTCATACCCGTGGCCGTATATCCCTGTAGCCAAAACAGATATAGCCCAGACTGGACAAGCCTGTCACGTGTCTTTGTTTCCGCCCTCGGCATATTAGTTGAATATTCAACTAACACCGGAGTTTGTCAAGACCTTTTTTTGCCGATGCGAAGGAAATCCATTGCTTCGGGGTCTTTCACCACAGAGGTACCAGAGATGATCCTCTGTGACCTCTGTGGTGATCTTTTCTTTGGCCTCGGAATTCTTTGGTCAAGTCAATCCTTGGAATCCACGCTCAGGGTTTTTGCCGCGATGGTGTCAATTGGAATTCGGGCAGCTTGGTTCCATCGTACGGGCAATACTTGTAAGCCCCGCTCAAAATTTCCTTGCAGACTGGACAGGTCTTACGGGGAAGGATGGAGCCGAGGGGAAGTCTCCATCGAAATTCCTTCTTGCCTACTTCCAGGAAGAATGCGCCTTCCTTGCGTTCGTCCGCGATCGCGGCGCCATCTTTATCCCGGCTGGGAAAAACAAAAAAATTCATGTTTTGTCCCATGGGTCCGAGCATGCTCGCCATGACCGGCTTCAAAATGGCAATAAAATTTTGGGAGTCACTATTGATTTGAGCCACGTCCACGGGCGGGTAGAGGTGGCCCGCATGGTCTTTGAGCCGCACCTCGGATGCAAGGTCATCGGCGGGCGTATAGTTGAAACCCGCCAGAGGGCCAACTTTGGCGTCAATCACAATGATGAGAATATAGTTCCGCAACGGCTTCAAGAAGGCTTCCGACTTTTCCTCCGTCATGCTGGCGTTGGTGGCAAGGGAGGCGCGAATGAAGGCCTCCGGAATCCACCAGACGATGGTTATCGCGCCGGGCGATTGAACTGTTTGCTGGGTTTCTTTGACAATGCCCTGAATGTCGGGGGAGCTCTGTTGCGCGCGCCCACTACTGGCGAAACTCACAAGCAAAATTGCAGAACCTGCCACCGCAATAATTTGATTTCGGCCGCGGCTTAGAGGAGAAATCATGCGTGCCCCCTTGAGCATTCTGGATTGATGGTTCCGTTAAAGCGGGAGTCGACTACGGCTTCAATGCAAATCGTAGCACAGCCTTATTCGTATAGACCATGGGGAATCTCACTCGAATTCGCAGGCAGTGCGCCTCAGTTTGATTGTCCAATCGGTCAAGACCCTGAGTGGTCGAAAATGGAGGAAGCTGCGGCCGTCTGAACGGGAAACAGTAGATGAGTGGCACTAGGATGGCGGCATGGGGCGGCCGGGCAGTTCATGGCAATTATAGCAGCGCGGCTCGTAGGTTTCCTTGCCGCCCACCTGCACCTGAGGGGCGTTATATGGGGCGGGTTTGCCGTTGATGATGCGCTGGGGCAGGGCGGCGGGTTTTCCGCATTGGGCGCAGAGTGGGTTTAGCCACATGCAATCGTGCCCACTGTTACAAAGTCCAAAGAGCAGCAGAGTAGATCCAAAAGGCTCACGCTTGAAGTCAAGCGCCAGGCCGGCGGCAATCACGTCGTAGCCACGGTCCAGCAGTTCGTCTATGACGAGGAAAAGGTTGGAATCGGTGGGGAAGAACTGCACTTCGTCAAAGGCAATCATATGGAAGCGGCTGCCCGCCTCCGACTCGCGTTGGCGGACAATCTTCAGCGCCTGCCACGGATCGCGCGCCGGCACTTCGATGGCGTCCATGGTCTTGCCGTGGTAATCCTTGACATAGCCCTTGTCGCTGCGAGTGTCGATATCGGGCTTGAAAATCAGAATCCGCTTGCGTCCAAATTGGCGCAGCGTTTCGATTTCGAGCATCAGCCGCCCGGTCTTGTTGCCAAACATGTTTCCGATAATGAGCTTGAATTCCCCTCGAGGCATGGTCTCTGCTTCCTTTCGTTGAAGGCGGTCTTCAGATTTAGTGCTGGAACGAGGCATTGCTTCCCTACCCCAACCATACTGCCGCCCGGAAGTTGGGGCCCCGGGCCGAAAGCCTGACTTAGCATGAATTCAGGTCATTGACTTTGAACTGTGGCGCGGAAAGTGTCAATCAAGTTCTCCCAAGAACCGCAACTCGCACCCATGCCTTCACCCGCCGGATAAAATGTAAGAACAAATAAGATTGTCCTACATGTCCAGACCAAGTAAGATAGATTACATGGCAGGTGCACCATGAAAATTGAAACCAGCGTTGTTACAACCAAGGGACAACTCGTGATCCCGGCTCGTCTGCGTCGGCGTTTCAGGATAAAAAAAGGGACGAGGGTTACCTTTATTGAAGAGCAAGGGCGAATCATTGTCCAGCCCGTCACGCGTGAATTCATCCGGGGGCTGCGCGGGTCGCTGCAAGGCGGGCCCCCGGCACTTGAGGCCCTGCTTGAGGATCGCAAGCGCGAGCGGACACTATGAAGACCTGCGTGTTGGATGCGAGCGCGCTCATGACGTTTTTCGAAGACCGTCCGGGGGCCGATCAGGTGGAGGAACTCCTGGCCAAAGGGGCGGAATCCAAACACCCTCTATTAATGTCGGTAATCAACTGGGGCGAAGTCTTTTACTCCATATGGCGCGCCCACGGGGAAAAGCCGGCCGCCGCCAAAATGCAGGAAGTCGCTCAGCTTCCCATCGAGGTCGTAGCTGTGGATATGGAACTTACCCGATTGGCCACGAGCCTCAAGGCCTGTCACAATTTGCCCTACGCCGATTGCTTTGGGGCCGCGCTCGCCCAATCGAGAAAGGCCACATTGGTCACAAGTGACAAGGATTTCGAACGCGTGGAAACAGTCGTCAAAATCCTTTGGGTCTAATGGACCCAGTTGCTGCCGTCAACGATCACTCCGCGCCAAGCATAATGTGCGCCACTACCTCCGACTTAAATGCCCGGGAGTTCCCGAAGGTGATCGAAGGGTCGAGCGTCATCCCTGCCTGAGGGTCAACCACACTCGACCCTTTTGCTCGGAGTCCCAAAGCATCCTTGGCAGGTTTCAATCCCGGAATCGAGTGAATCGGAGGGGTTCTCGCTAGTGGCACGCGCATTTATTATGTGGTAGTCTCGAAAATCTGAATCATCTATGGCGAGGCGCGCTGAGTATTGTTCGGCCCGCTCCCGTTAACACCGTCGTCGCTAAACCTCATCACACGAACTGGACCGTTGCCGACGCTGAAGGCTGTCCGCCCATCGTATTGGGCGGCGTTCAAGAGGAACATCAGGAGAAAACGGAGGTGACAGGGTTTTTCAAGCGACATGCATTCGCGTTGGTAATTTTCAGCGGGCTTTTGCTTCGTCTGATTTTACTTCCCTTTCCCGGAACCGGAGACATGGATCACTGCCGGATTTTGGCCGCCAAGGCCATTCGCTCCGGCCTGCTGAATATGTACTCCCAAACAGACACGGATGTCCTGACCCACCTCATCCTGCTTTCCAAACACATCCATCTTCGCCCCCGCATCACAACCATGACTGACCTGGGACCGATCAACCAGGAGCCGGATCACCCCCCTGGGATGATGCTGGTGCTTGATGCCTCCGCGCGGTTTTCAAAACTTTTCCAGCCCGGGCCCCTCCGCAACGGCCCTCTGCTTAATGCCTGCCT
>Ga0070731_10000471_pt1 | contig 54773 bp, 52 predicted proteins | sample Coa_R1_2_FD_66448 | JGI IMG/M metagenome (GOLD analysis project Ga0070731, IMG submission 66448) | Surface soil microbial communities from Centralia Pennsylvania, which are recovering from an underground coalmine fire - Coalmine... | ecosystem: Environmental > Terrestrial > Soil > Unclassified ... | reverse complement strand
GCTGGCCGGTCCGCCGTGGATCTCGACCAGGAGGGGCGCGGGGCGGCGGCCGTCCACCGGATGCGTCACCCACCCGTCGAGCTCGCCGCCGTGCGGGCTGGAGAACCGGCGGTGCTCAACACGCGGCAGCGCGAGCGTGCTCAGCCAGGCGTCGTTGACGCGGGTCAACCGCCGCTCCGTGGAGCCGTCCGCGCCGCACACGAACAGGTCGGCCGGGATCTGCGGATCAGACGCCGTGTAGGCGAGCCGTCCCCCGGCTTCCGTCACGCTCTGGATCTGGCGATCGCCGCCGACGACCGTGGCGACCGCGCCGTCCGGCACCGCGGCGCGCACCACGTGCGTGCGGCCGGCATCGGCGGCGAGGAACGTGATGGCCCGGCCGTCGGGCGACCAGATCGGCGGCGCCGACACCTCGTGCGGCCGCGCGAGCACCGCGCCGCGATCGTACCCGCCGGTGAGACGCCGAGGCGCTCCCCCCGCGGAGGGCACGAGCCAGACCCGCGCCATGGGGTCGCCGAACCCCCGCTCCTGCTCATCTCCTCCGAAGCAGGCGATCCACGCGCCGTCGGGGGACCACGCCGGCGCCACGGCCCGGCCGATCTCGCTCGTCAGCCGGCGGGGTTCGCCGCCCGACGCATCCACGGTCCACAGGTCGAAGAGGCTGTAATCGGCCGCGCCGGCGCGCGCGCGAACGAACGCGAGGCGGCGGCCGTCGGGAGACCACGCCGGACCCGCGTGCTCGGCGTCCTCATGAGTCACCTGCGTGACGCGGCCGTCCGCCACGGTGAGCACGAAGACGTGATGGCGCCGGCCGAACGTGTAGCCGAAGCCGTCGGCTTTGTATTGCGCGCGCGTGACGAGACGCGGGCAGGAGGCGTCCTTCGCCCGATCCGCCGCCGCGGCACCCCCGGGAGACCCGGGACCTGCGTCGACGTCGGCGCGGAACGCGATGCGGCCGCCGTCGGGCGCCCAGACCGCGGGTCCGGCCCCGTATGGAAGCGCCGACACGCGGCGCGGCTCACCGCCCTCGAGCGGGAGCAGATACAACTGGTTCGCGCCGTCGCGGTCGGAGAGGAACGCGAGCGTCCGGCCGTCCGGCGACCACCGCGGGGCGCTGTCGCGCCGGCCGCGCGTTAGCTGAAGAGATGCCTCGCCGCCGCCGCTGCCGGCGACCCAAATCGACGAGCGGTACTCGTCGGTAGCGGCGTCGATTTCGGTGCGAACGAAGGCGACGCGGCTTCCGTCCGGCGAGATCTGCGCGTCGGAGAGGATCACGAGGTCGGCGAGATCTTCCGGACGCGGCGCTCGGCGCTGTGCGGACATGGCGGCCTCCTTGAGGATGTCGGCGCGGGGACGCCCGGGGACGAATACGGGCCGGATGCGGCGCGATCCTTGCCGCGGTAGGACACGCGGCGGCGGGACCGAACAGGATCGGGCAGGCCATCCCGCGCGCCACCATCTGAGGAGACCCATGCCCCTGACGTTCGGGTTCTCGGCGTCACCCCAGGACGAAGCGGCCGTCGACGAGCGCCTCGAGGCGCTGGCGCGGGAGCGCTTCGTGGAGCGGTTGTGGGCGAGGGATGCCGCGCTCTGGACGAGCGATCCCGCGGGTCAGGCCGTGGTGCGTGACGGCCTCGGCTGGCTGCGCGCGCCGGCGGCGATGACTGAGGCGCTGCCCGATCTGCGCCGCTTCGCCGCCGTCGCGACAGGGGCAGGCTATCGTCAGGTCCTGCACATGGGGATGGGTGGCAGCAGCCTCGCGCCTCTCGTCTTCGAGCGGACGTTCCCCCAGACCGGCGGTCTCCTGCTCTCCGTGCTCGACACGACCGATCCCGCGACGATCCTGGCGGAGGACCGGTGGGCGGCCGGCGCCCAAACGCTGTTCATCGTGGCGAGCAAGTCCGGCACGACCGCGGAGCCGCTCGCGTTCGGCGAGTACTTCTACGCGAAGCGGCAGGCCGCGTCCGGCGACCGCGCGGGCGAGGACTTCCTTGTGATCACCGACGCCGGCACGCCGCTGGCCCGGCAGGCCGAAGCGCGAAGCTACCGCCGCGTCTTCACCAACGCCGCGGATGTGGGCGGCCGGTACTCCGCGCTCACGTATTTCGGACTCGTCCCCGCCGCCCTCGCCGGCCTGGACCTGCCGCGGATGCTTGAACGGGCGGTGGGTATGGCCGAGGCGTGCGGACCGTCGAATCCGCCCGAGCGGAACGCGGGCGTGCGCCTCGGCGCGATCATGGGCGAGCTCGCCCGGCGGGGCCGCGATAAAGTGACGTTCATGGTCTCCGAAGCCGTGACCACGTTCGGGACCTGGCTCGAACAGCTCCTCGCCGAAAGCACCGGAAAACAAGGGACGGGCCTGCTCCCGGTCGCCGACGAGCCGCTCGGCGACGTCGGTGCGTACGGCTCGGACCGGCTGTTCGTGAACCTCCGCCGCCGGGGCGACACCGGCGGCCCGGTCGAGGCGCGGCTCCGCGCGCTCCGGAGCGCCGGCCATCCCCTGGTGACCGTCGAGATGAGCGACACGATCGACGTCGCGCCGGAGTTCTTCCGATGGGAGATCGCGACGGCCACCGCGGGCGCGATCCTCGGCATCAACGCCTTCGATCAGCCCAACGTCCAGGAGAGCAAAGACAACACGAACCGGCTTCTCGACGTCGTCCGCCGCGAGCGCCGCCTGCCCGAACCGTCGCCGTCCCAGATCGACGGCACGCTGGCCGTGTACACGGACGCGCCCGAGGCCAACCTGGCGGCGACGCTGGCGCAGTTTTTCCGGGCGCGGCGCCCGGGTGGCTACATCGCCCTGCTCGCGTATCTCACCGAGGCGCCCGAGACGCACCGGCGCCTCACGGCGATTCGCGCTCGGCTGCGCGATGCGACGCGCCTGGCGACGACGCTCGGGTACGGTCCGCGCTACCTGCACTCGACCGGGCAGTACCATAAGGGCGGCCCGCCACACGGACTGTTCCTGTTGATCACCGCCGACGACGCCGAAGACGCGCCCGTGCCCGGCCAGCCGTACACGTTCGGCGTGTTCAATCGCGCACAGGCGCTCGGCGACCTCGAGGCGCTGCGCCGGCACGGCCAGCGCGCGCTGCGCGTGCACCTGCGCGGCCCGGTGGACGCCGCGCTCGAGCGCCTCGAGGATCTGACGGCCGCGGCGCTGGCGGCCGCCGGCGAGTTTCCGGCGACGTGAGTCCGCAGGCCGGGCCGCCGTCAGGAGCCCACGAGACCCACGCGGAGGCGCGCCCGGGCCCGACAATTATGGTGATCGTCGGCGCCGGCGGCGACCTCGCGGCGCGCAAACTGTTCCCCGCCCTGTACAACCTGTCGGTCGACGGCTGGCTGCCCGAACGCTTCGCCGCGATCGGCCTGGATCGCGGTCCGATGGACGACGACGCGTTCCGGCGCCACGTCCGCGAGGCGGTAGACCGCTTTTCGCGACGCGGCCGCACCGAGCCGGCGCGCTGGGACGCGCTCGCCCCGGCGATCACGCGGCTTCGCGGCGATCTATCCAGCCCCGCGGGAGGACGGGCGCTCGCCGACGCGATCGCAGCGCTGGAACGGCTGTGGCGCACGCCGGCGCAGCGTGTCCTCTACCTCGCGACTCCGCCGGCGGCCGTTGAGCCGATCGCGGCGGGCCTCGGCACCGCCGGCCTCGCGGACCATGCGCGCCTGGTGGTCGAGAAGCCCTTCGGGCGCGGCCTCGACTCGGCGCGTGCCCTCACCGCGGCGATCGGGCGCGTGTTCACCGAGCGGCAGATCTTCCGGATCGATCACTACCTCGGCAAGGAGACCGTGCAGAACATCCTCGCGCTGCGGTTCGGGAACACGCTCTACGAGCCCGTGTGGAACCGCCGGTATATCGCCCACGTGCAGATCACGGTCGCCGAGACCGTCGGGGTCGAGCAGCGCGGCGCGTACTACGATCAGGCCGGGGCGCTGCGCGATATGGTGCAGAACCACCTCCTGCAGATTTTGTGTCTCGTCGCGATGGAGCCGCCGGTGTCGTTCGACGCCGACGAGGTCCGAAACAAGAAAACGGACGTCCTGCGCGCGGTGCGCCGCCTCACGGGCGACGTGGCGGCCGCGGCGGTGCGCGGCCAGTACGGCCCGGGAACGATCGACGGCGCGGCGGTCCCCGGGTATCGGGCCGAACCCGGCATCGCGGCCGAGTCCTCGACCGAGACGTTCGCGGCGCTCCGTCTGTTCGTCGACAACTGGCGGTGGCAGGGCGTCCCGTTCTATCTCCGCACCGGCAAGCGCCTGCCGGTCAAGGCGACCGAGGCGCTCGTCCAGTTTCAGCCGGCGCCGCACCTGCCCTTTCCGCCCGCGACCGTCGAGCACTGGCGGCCCAATCAGTTGATCGTGCGCATCCAGCCCAACGAGGGCGTGATGCTGCGGTTCCAGGCGAAACGTCCCGGCCCCGTGATGCACCTCGACACGGCCGACATGGAGTTCGATTACTGCCGCGCGTTCGGCGGCGAGCCGCCCGAGGCGTACGAGACGCTGCTGCTCGACGTCATGTGGGGCGACGCCACGCTGTTCATGCGCGCGGATCAGATCGAAGCGTCGTGGTCGATCGTGCAGCCGGTGCTGGACGCGTGGCGGACGGCGCCGCCGGACGGCCTGCCGGCATATCCGGCGGGCACCTGGGGGCCGCAGGCCGTGGACGCCCTCCCGCAGCGCGATGGACACGCGTGGCACATGCCGAGCGTCGCGGAGACGGCGCGTGGATCTTAATCTGCGGGGCCGGCGCGCCCTCGTGACCGGCGCCAACTCCGGCATCGGACGGGCGATCGGCCTCGCCCTCGCGGGAGAAGGCGCCCGCGTCTGCATCAACTACGTCACGCATCCCGACGCGGCGCAGGCCGTGGTGTCGGAGATCACGGCGGCGGGCGGCGCCGCGATCGCCGCGCAGGCGGACGTGGCCGATCCGGCGCAGGTCGGCCGCATGTTCGCGCAGGTCGACCGGGCCTGGGGCGGCCTGGACATCCTGGTCAACAACGCGGGCATCGACGGCCCGCGGGCGGCGGGGTGGGAGCAGGCGCCCGACGCGTGGCGCCGCGTCCTCGACATCAACCTGACCGGCGCCTACCTGTGCGCGCGCGAAGCGCTGCGGCGGATGGTCCCGGCGAAGCGGGGGGTCGTGGTGAACCTCACGTCCGTGCACGAGCGAATTCCGTGGACGGGCTACAGCGCGTACACGGCGAGCAAGGCCGGCCTCAGCATGCTGACGAAGACGCTGGCCCAGGAAGCCGCGCCGTCCGGCGTGCGGGTGGTGGCCGTCGCCCCGGGCGCGATCCAGACCCCGATCAACCAAGACGTGTGGAGCGACCCGGCGCAGCTCGCCAACCTTCTCGGCAAGATCCCGATGGGCCGCGTCGGCACGGTGGACGAGGTCGCGCGCATGGTGGTCGTGCTGGTCTCCGACGCCGCGGCCTATGTGACCGGAACGACGCTCTTCGTCGACGGCGGGATGACGCTCTACCCGTCGTTCATGCGCGGCGGATAGCGGTGCCCGCACTGACGTTCGGGATGCTGCTGTGCTCGGATCATACTCGACGGGATCCGCGGCAGTTTCGGGTTCCGCTAGATCGGGCCTTCGCAGTATTGCGCACTCGCCGCCCGTCCCCTAAATTATCGCCTTGGCACGGGCGGGCCAGGGGTGGGGACGTGCAGTACCTTCAAACGCGGGTCGAGGTCGGTCCCGGGAATGTCACCGTTGTCGCCTCGGGAGAGGTCGACCTCGGCACCACCTCGGTGCTGGCGAACGCGATCGCGGACGGGTTCGCGAGGGGTTCCCGCGTGATCGTGGACCTGAGCGGCCTTCGACACTTGGACGCCTCCGGCATCCGCGTACTCCTGGGCGCCGCGCGCGCGTACGGGTCGCGCCTTGTGGTGGTCGTCTCCAATCCCGCGATAAGTCGCTTATTCGATATTCTCGGCCTCAAGGGCGTGGTGGCAATCGCACCGTCGCTTCCGGCGGCGCGGGACTACCTTCGCAACCGGTAGACGCGCCCCTCCGGCGCAGGCCACAGGCGACGGCCGCGCATTCCGCGGCCTAGTCCCCGTCAGGGGGAAGGCCCGCGGCGTCCACGAAGTCAAGGACATCCCGGCCGGCTGCCCTGCGCCACCACGTCATGACAGCCAGCCGTCACACTCCGGAGGTGATCGATGGCCCGCCAGTCCGTGTTTCCGTCAAGCCGTCCCCGCCCCGCGTCGCCGTACTCGCCCGGTATCAAGTACGGCAACCTTGTGTTTACGTCGGGGCAAGTCGGCGCGGACCCGGCCGGGCAGGTGCCGCCGGGCATCCGGGAACAGACGCAGAACTGCCTGGACAACATCCAGGCCGTGCTCGAGGCCGCGGGGACGAACATGGCGCACGCGCTCAAGGCCACCGTGTTTCTCACCGACATGGCCGACTTCGCGGCGATGAACGAGGTCTACCGCAAAGCGTTTCCCGGGGACCTGCCGGCGCGCTCAACCGTCGGCGTGAGCGCGCTCGCACGGCCGGAGCTGAAGGTCGAGATCGAAGTGGTGGCCGGAATTCCCTAGGAGCCTACAACTCCGCCAGGAGGCGCGCAAACCACGCCGTGCGCGGCGCCACCGCGGCGAGCCGGACGTGCTCGCTGTCCGCGTGTCCGCCGCCGCCGACCGCGCCGAGGCCGTCGAGCGTCGGCACGCCGATGGCGGCGGTGAAATTGCCGTCGCTGCCGCCGCCCGTCCCGCCGGCCGGCAGCTCGAATCCCTCGTCCGCGGCGATCGCCCGCGCCTGCTCGTAGAGGCGGCGCGACGCCGGGGTCTCTTCCATCGGCGGCCGGTTCAGGCCGCCGGTGACGCGCACCGTCGTCCCCGGCACGAACGCCGGCCGCTCGCGGATGACGGCCTCGGCGCGCCGGGCCTCCGCCGCGGTGCGGACGCGTAGGTCGATCAGCGCCTCGGCGGACGCCGCGACGACGTTCGACCGCGAGCCGCCCCGGACGACGCCGACGTTCAGCGTCGTGCCCGCGGCCGCGAGCGGGACCGCCGCGTAGAGATCCACGATCTGGCGGGCCAACTCCAGAACCGCACTGCGGCCCTTCTCCGGATCGGCGCCCGCGTGGCTCGCCTGGCCCGTGACCTCGAGCCGGAACATGCCGACCCCCTTGCGCCAGAGCTTGGCGGCGCCTTCGGAGCCCACCGACGGCTCCAGGACGAGGACGCATTCGGACTCGCGTGCGAGTTGCTCGATGATCGGCCGGGACGTCGGGCTCCCGGCCTCCTCCTCGGTGTTGGCGAAGAACACAAACGTCTTGTCGGCCGCGGCCCCCTGCTCGATGACCGCGCGGAGCGCCCACAGGGCCTGAATGTCGCCCGATTTCATGTCGAACGAGCCGGGCCCCGTGATGCGCCCGCCGTCGATGCGGCACGGCAGCCGCTCGATCGTGCCGAGCGGCCACACCGTGTCCACGTGGCCCAACAACAAAATCCGTCTGGGCCCGCGGCCGATCCTCGCCTCGAAGTGGTCGCCCCACTCCGGCTGCGCATGCCACACGATCTCCGCGCCCGCGGCGTCCGCGAAGCGGCCGGCGAGATGGCGCGCCGCACGGTCGACCGCCGCCTTCACGGTGGTCGGGGACTCCACTTCCACGAGGGCCGTGAGATCGGCGAGGATCTCGTCGAGATGACGGTCGACGAAGGTACGGTAGGCGCTCAGGCTCACCGGCCGCCTCCGCCGTAGGTCGCGCCGTCGAGGCGCCGCAGTTCGGCCAGGTTGTCGGGGTGCATCGCGCGCCGGCCGGCCTCGAGGTCGTGAATCATCTCCACGAGGCGGGCGTTGAGCGGCAGGTCGAGGCCGCGATCCCGGCCGATGGCGACGATCTCGCCGATCTGGGCGTCGACCTCGGTGCGGCGGCGCCGGACGGCGAGATCCCGCCAGATGCCGCTCTTCTGCTTGAGCGAGCCGCGGTTGTGTTCCACCAGCGCGGCAAGGCTGCGCCGGATGCCGGCCCAATCGCGCGGCTCCCGGAACCGCATCGCCTCCGGCTCGTAGCCGTCGAAGGCCTCGCACCGGACCTCTTCCGCCTCGGCCACGCGGGTCACTTCCGCGGCGAGGTTGGCGAGCAGCAGTGTGTTGGTGGGATCGCCGAGTACCTGGGCCATCGTCTCGTCCACCACCGCGGTCGCAAAGAGCATGGACGCGTAGCCCATCTTCCCCCAGAGATAACCCCAGATGTTCGGCGTGATCGTGGTGTTCGGGAGAAAGGCCTCCCGCATCATGTCGCCTAGTGCCTCAACCCGCGGCGTGATCGCGCCGTCGAGCTCACCCAGGTAGAGCGCGCCGGGTCCGCCGTACATGATCCGGCCGGGCCCGTGATAGTCGGCGCCGAAGTTGATGAACGCGCCCACCGTGCGCGCGGCGCCGAGCCGCGCCGCGATCCGCCGCTCGTTCAGGCCGTTCTGCATCGAGACGACGTATCCGTCCGCGGGAAGCACCGGCGCGATGACGTCGAGTCCCGCATCGGTGTGAAGCGCTTTGACCGCCAGCATCACCACGCCGGGCCGCCGGCCGCCGAGCGCGGCGGGGAGGCCGTCCGGCGTCGCCGCCGGGACCCGTACGGTAAACGCGTCCCGGCCCTCGATACGGAGGCCGTCGCGGTTCACCGCTTCGACGTGCTCGCGGGCCGCGTCAACGAAGAGCACTTCGCGTCCCTGCCGCACGAGATGCGCGCCGATGGTGCCGCCGATCGCACCGGCGCCGACGATGACGATCGGTTCGGCGACGGTCGCGCCCGATCGCGAGATCCCCATCGCCGTCACCAGGCCACCGCGTACCCGTTGCGTCGCGGGTCCGCGGCCCCGGCCAGCCAGCCGGTCTCGGGATCGATCTGTACGCCCTGCACGCCGCCGACCCGCATCGACCAAGGCCCCAGCGTGTCGACGCCGTAGCCGCGGCGGGCGAAGGCCTCGCGCGTCGCCTGCGGCATCCTCGACTCGATCCGTAGCGCCCGCGCGGGCAACGCGTCGGCGACGTCGTCGATCCACCGGAACCGCGGCGCCGCGATCGCATCCTGAATATTGAGTCCGAAGTCGATGAGGTTCACCAGCACCTGTACCGTGGTGACCAGAATGCCGTACGAGCCCGGCGTGCCCACCGTCGACCAGAACCGGCCGCCGCGGAAGAGATGCACCGGCGCGATCGGCCACTCGTGCCGCTTCCCCGGCGCGACCTGGTTGGGATGGCCGGGACGGTTGTTGAACCAATGCATCGCGTTGTTCAGGCAGACGCCGGTGCCGGGCACGACGACGCCGCAGCCGAAGGCGTGCCCCAGGCTCTGCGTGATGTTGACGGCGAGCCCGCCGGCGTCCGCGGCGGCGAGATGCGTCGTCGAACGGTTGCCGCCGGCGGCCTCGCCCGCCGGCGGCGCCGCGGCGCGCGACCCGCCGTCGGACCAGGCACGCGCGTCGATCTGCGCGCGGAGGCCCTCGAGGTGCTCCGCCGACAACACCCGGGCCACCGGCACAGCGGCGGTGTCCGGGTCGCCCACGTAGCGGTCGGTGTCGAGCCGCGCGAGGCGCGCGGCGTCGGCGACGAGACCGACGTGCTCGGGACCGAGATGCTCCGTCCGGCCCAGCTCGAACCCGCCGAGGATGCCGAGCGTCTCCAGCACCTGCACGGCGCTCGTCGGGGGCGGCGGCGCGAAGACGGTGACGCCCCGATAGTCAATGGAAATCGGGTCGGCCCAATGCAGCGACTCGGGATAGTCGCGCAGGTCCTGCTCGCCGACCAGCCCGCCGCGCTCCCGCATCAGCCGGCCGATCGCCTGCCCAAGCGGGCCCCCGTAGAGGTAGCCTGCGCCGTCGGCGCCGATCCGCCGCAGCGTGGCCGCGAGGTTGGATTGAACGAGCAGCGTCCCCGGACGCGGCACCTCGCCTCCGTGCAGGTACGCCGCCACACCCTCCTGGGTGAGGCGCCCGGCGCTTTCGCGAAACATCATCTCGTCGAAGGGAGTGAACGGAATGCCCCGCTCCGCGTACTCGATCGCCGGCTCGAGCACGCGCGCGAGCGGCATGGTCCCGTGCTCCGCCAGCACGCGCGCCCATCCGGCGAGGTTGCCGGGTACGGCGGCGGCCTCATAGCCGGTATCCGGAAGGCCCTTGGCAAACCGCTCCGGCGCGGCCGCGGACGGCGCGCGGCCGAGAAACACCAGCGCCTTCGGCGGTTGGCCCGGCCGCGTCAGCATCAAGGTCCCGCAGCCGGCCAGCCCCGACATGTACGGTTCGACCACCCCGAGTGAGGCGGCCGCGGCAACCACGGCGTCGACCGCGTTGCCGCCCTGCGCGAGCATGCGGACGCCCGCCATCGTGGCGAGCGGATTGGCCGTCGCGACCACACCCCGCTGCCCGTAGACGACCGGCCGGAGTCCGAATCGCGTCGCGTACGTGGTGTGACCGGAGCCGCCAGCGCTCATCCGCGTCCCCCCCCTCATCATCGCGTGGCGTGCGTGCCCGCGTGGCTCGCGGGGAATTACGTGGGGACGGCCGGTTCCCGGCCGTCCCCGTCGACATCAATTGTCGTATGGCAGCGCCGCCGTGTCAGCGGGCAACGCGCACGTTGGACGCCTGCGGGCCTTTGCGGCCCTGAGTCTCCTCGTATTCCACCTTGTCGCCCTCGTTCAGGCTCTTGTAGCCGTCCGCCTGAATCGCGCTGTAGTGAACGAACAGGTCCTTGCCGCCGGTCTCCGGCGTGATGAACCCGTATCCCTTCTCCGCACTGAACCACTTCACCGTCCCTGCCGCCATCTTCACTCCCACCCCTACCCGTGCCGTGCTACCAACCGACTTATTCAGCCTGCTGATGCAAATTCGAGTATGCCACAGGATATTTTCCGCGCGCAAGACCCCGCGGACATCCGCGCCGCACGCCCCGGGCCGGCCCGCGCTACCCCGGCTTTGGAATCTCCCCGCTCACGCGGGATTAGCCGGCGGGAGGCGCCGGCGTCGCCGGCGCGCCGCCCGCGAAGGGCCGCAGCGCCGCGTAGATCGTGCGGTTGACCGGGACCGCGACCTCGCGCGCGTGTCCGAGACGTACGACCGTTCCGTTGAGCGTCTCGAGCTCCAGCGGCCTCCCCTCGTGCAGATCCTGCGCCATCGAACCTCGAAACCACGGCTCCATCTTCGCCATAAGCGCGGCCGACTGCTCCGCAAACCGCGGCGCGACGGCCACGCCTTCCGCCCGGGCGACGGCCGCGGCTTCCTCGAGCGTCGCGCGCATCAGCGCGGCCGTCTCACGATCCGCAAAGATCACACCCATCGGCAGCCGCGTGAGCGCGGTCACCCCGCTCACGCCGCAGATGAAGATGAACTTCTCCCAGAGACCGAGCCGGATATCCGGCCGTACCTCCGCGGCGATGCCGGCGTCCTGGAACGTCCGGAGCAGCGCCGCCGCGCGCGCGCTCTCGCCGCCGGCCAGCTCACCGAAGATCAGCTTCCCGGGGCCGCCGGTCTGACCGACGACGCCGGGCCCCTGGATAAACGACGACACCTGCGCGACCATCCCCAGCACCGGCTCCGGTCCGGTCACCGCGGCGATCCGGTCTTCGTTGTCGATCCCGTTCTGCATCGACACGATCATCGTCTTGGGGCCGACCAGGGACGGCAGCAGCGGCAGCACCGCGTCCATGCCGTAGGTCTTGACGCAGACGAGCACGAGGTCCACCGGGCCGATCGAGCGGATGTCGTCGGTCGCCGCGGCCCGGACGGTGAAGTTGCCGGCGAGGCGCGAATTCACCGCGAGCCCCCGCGACCGGATCGCGTCGAGGTGCGCGCCGCGCGCCACGAAGATCACCTCGTGGCCGGCGCGCGCGAGGAGCGCGCCGAAATAGCCGCCGGTCCCGCCGGTGCCGATGACGGCGACACGCACGGCTATCGCACCCGAACGCCCGACGGCGTGAGGAGAAACTCCTGACCGGGCCTCGGGTCGAAGGCGCGGACCCGCCCGCGCAGCGCCGGCCGCGCGTTGACCGCGTCGACGAACGCCCGGCCGCGCCGGTCGGCCGGCATGGACGAGGCGTGGTGCTGCGGGAACACAGCGACCAGGTCGGGATTGTCGGTCCGGAGGAACTCCGCCGCGATCGCGGCCTCGTCCGGCAGCATGCCCGACGCAATCGGCAGCAGCGCGATCTGGGGGCGGTAGAGCCGGCCGTACATCTGCAGGTCCATCGTCAGCGCGGTGCTGCCGGCGTGGTAGATGCGCACGCCGTTCTCGAGCGTCACGATGAAGCCGAGCGCGGGACCGCCGTAGACCGCGGCCGGAATGTTCGGGAGAGCCGGCGCGCCGGAGCCGTGAACGGCGTTGACGACCTGGACCTTGATACCGTCGACATCGAACCGGAAGCCGGGCTGGCTGCGAAGGATCTTGCTCGTGTCGACGCCGCGTCCGACCATCCACGTCGCCAGCTCGAAGGTGGTGATCACCGCGGCGCCCGTTTTGCGCGCGATCTCGACCGTCATCCCCTGGTCATCGGCGTGGCCGTCGGTCGCGAGAATGAGATCGGCCTTGTCGATGTCTTCGAGGCTGAGCGGCGACTCCTGATTCCGGAACGCCGCCCGCGGATCGTTGAGCGCCGGATTGAAGAGCAGTACCTTCCCGCGCGGCGTCGTCACGCGAAAGAACTGCCATCCGAGCCACTCCAGACGGGCCGGCGGGCCCGCCGGCTGCGCCTCCGCGGCCCGCGGCCGGGTGTATTCGGTCAGGGTCGTGGCCGCGGTGCGAAGCGCCCCGGGCCATCCCACTGATGTAATGAGCGATGTAATGAGCAAGGCCGTCGCCGTGACAGCCCAAACCTGTACGAGCGCCGGTCGATGTCGCCTCGTCACCGTCTCCGTCCCCCTTCTTCCGTGGCAGTTTCATCCATGATACTCTGCGGGACAGCGCGGGCGGCCCGCGGGCCCTGTCCATCAGACCTTACTACTTTCGGCACATTGCGGAACTCTCGGCCGGGAGACTATGGTTCATACCAGTGGCTGCGCGTCCTCGGGCTGAAGAGGGACCGGGCGTTATCCTGCGCGGAGGTGTCGTCCTTGAGAAGGGGTGTGGCAAGACTCGTTGCTGTTTTGGCCTCGGTGTCGCTCGCGCTTGCCCCGTCGGGGTTCGCGTCGGGCCACGCCGAGCTGGTCAAGTCGTCACCAATGAACGGCGCGGCGGTGGCGCAGGCGCCGGCCGTCATTCTCGCGGCGTTCAGCGAAGAGTTGGCGAAGGGCAGCATCATGCGCCTCTACGACGGGCATCAGAAATTACTCGCTTCGGGCGGTCTCGATGCCGGCGTGTCCAGCCACCGGGTGCTCAAGATCGTACCGACTCACCTCGCCCCCGGCGCTTATGTCGTCCAGTGGGTAGCCATTTCCGCCGACGACGGCAACACACACAAAGGTTCGTTCAGGTTCTCTGTTGGAAGCACGGCGATGGCACCGGCCGGGGCGACGACGAGTACACCGCCGCTTCATCTCATCGCACCGGCCAACCGGGCGCAAGTCAAGAATCCGGTCGCGCTGCTGATCGAGACGCCGGGGGACATGTCTCAGCTAACGTTGGGCAAGGGCATGGCGCCCATGGGCGGGATGGCGTCCACGGGTCCGAAAGTGCACCTGCACATCACCGTCGACGGCAAGACGTTCATGCCCACTGCCGAGCAGATGAAGAAGGTCGGCCCAACCCGGTACGAGTATTCCGTGCCGGGCAAGCTCACGGCCGGCACGCACACGATCAAGGTCTTTTGGGCCGACGACAAGAGCCACGAAACGGCCGGCGCCCCGCAAACGGTAACGTTCACGGTCGTCGGGTGATCACCGGCTGAGGTTGGACCGGCTCTTCGGCGCGCCGCCGCAGTGTGCCGCGCGCGGACACTATAATGGACGTATGCCGCCTGCCGGCGACGTAACGCACGAGTGGCCGGAGGCCACACGGCCTCGCGCGCGCAGCGCGGGTATTGCGCGACGTGCGGGGCGTGCTTCGTTTCGCGTGTGGACGGTGTTGGTCCCAGCGCTGTTCGTTTTTGCCGCGGAGGTACTCCGGCACGAAGTGCTGCCAGAGTACCTGCACGATGCGCTCCCGGAAATGCTCGGGAACGTCTTGACCGGCGCGGCCGCCCTGGTGATTTCCGCGATCATCCTCCTGCCAATCTATCGCCGGCTCGAGGCAGCGGACGCACAGTTGCGGGCCACGCAAATTGCGCAGGCGGTGTCGGCGGAACGCGAGCGGCTCGCACGAGAGCTGCACGACGGGGTGGCGCAGGCGCTGTTCTTCTTGAACGTCAAAGCGACCGCGCTCGAACGGTCGCTTGCGCCGACGGACTCGCCACGCGCGGACGCGACAATAAAGCCGGCTGATCCGGGTGAGGCTCGGCCGATCGCCGCCGAGATCGCAAGGGCGGTTCAAGACACCTCGTTGCGAGTTCGAGATGCGATCTTCGACCTCCGCACCGGCCCGGAGCCGGGCGAACCGTTGAATGCCTGGATCCGCGGCTATGTGCAGCGGTTCGTGGAGCTCCACGGCGTCGCCGGGGAAGTGCAGGAGGACGGACTCCCTCGAGAATTGTCCCTCGAGCAGCAGCTTCACACGATGGCGGTCGTTCGTGAGGCGCTTCATAACGTGGCCAAGCACGCGCAGGCCCGGACGTTCCTCGTCCGGATTGCCTGGGGCCCCACGGAGCTCACCGTCGTCGTGTCCGACGATGGACGCGGGCTCCCAGATTCGCCGGCGGGACCCGCGCAGGGCCGTTATGGCCTGGCGGCCTTGGCGGAGCACGCGCGCGCGGCAGGCGGCACCGTCCGGCTCTCGGCAGGAACAGACGACGCCGGAACCGCGGTGACCTTCCGAATGCCGTACCGGGTCGCGTCATGACCCGCACATTGATTGTCGACGACAGCGACCTTGCCCGGCGCGCCATTCGAACAGTTCTGGCCGGATCGCCCACCTTCGAGATCGTCGGCGAGGCGACCAACGCGGAGACCGCCGTCGCGAAGGTCCGCGAACTCCATCCCGATCTGGTATTGATGGACCTGCGGATGCCGGGACTCGGCGGACTCGAAGCCATCCGCGCGATCAAGGAGCAGTTTCCGGCGGTCCTGGTGGTGGTTCTGAGCGTCTCAGACGACCCGCAGGACTTCTTCGAGGCGATCCGATGCGGTGCGCAAGGCTACCTGATCAAAAACGTTGAGCCCGAACTCTGGCTCGAATACTTGGAAGCACTGGTCCACGGGGATGCGAGAATCTCGCGGGGCATCGCCGGCCGCATCCTGCGCGAGTTCACACAACGCGGGACGGCCTCTCTCTCCCTGCCGACGCTTACGCCGCGCGAAGAAGAGATCCTGACACTGGTCGCGCGCGGATTGCCGAACAAAGAGATTGGCGATACCCTGGGGATCGTCGAGGGCACGGTCAAGCGGCATCTGCAAAACATCCTCGCCAAACTGCATCTGCGCAACCGTGTCGAACTTGCCACGTTTGCCGTCCGTCAGGGTCTTACAAAGCCGGACGGGAGCGGACGCTGAGGGGGGACCCATGTCGAGGATTGCGTCCCGTTGGGCGGCTGTTATCGCCGGCATCGCCGGTATCCTGGCGGCGGGCGCGCTGCCCGCGCCGGCCCACGAACATCGCACAGTGGGATCGATCGTGATGACCGTCGGCTGGGGGGACGAGCCGCCCTTTACCGGCATCAAGAACAGCGTGCAGCTCCTCCTTGCGGACAAAGCCGGCAAGCCTATCGTCGACTTGACCGATACGCTCAAGGTGGAGGTTCGCTTCGGTTCCCAGACCAGCGATCCGCTCGATATCGAGCGGGTCTTCGGCCGCGCGTTCGGCCGGCAGGGCGATTACCGCGCGCAGATTGTGCCGACTCGGCCGGGCACATACTCGTTCCACTTCAGTGGGACCGTGGACAACCAAAAGATCGACGAGACGTTTACGTCCTCGGACAAGACCTTCGACAACGTGCAGGACGCGAGCGCGATCGAGTTTCCGGTCAAGGATCCGTCGCCGGCGGAGTTGAACGGCCTGGTGCAGCGGCTCGGTCCGCGCGTGGAGGAGGCCGGGTCGGCCGCGGCCCGCGCCAACACGATCGGGACGATCGGACTCGTCGCCGGACTCTTGGGCATCCTCGTCGGACTCGGCGCGATGCGGCGGAGACGGCCGGGCTAACGACGAACTCGTCAGGCATCGACACGCAGCCCCTCGGATTATCGGTCCCGCGCAGCGTCCGCGGCGCGCTCCTGGGCGTTGCCGCCGCGCTATCGCTCGCGACCGCGGCCTCGGCCCACGCCCTGCTGCGACAGTCCCAGCCGGCCTCGGGCGCAGTATTGCAGCAGGCGCCGGATGCCCTCACGCTCACCTTCACGGAAGAGCCGGAACCCGCATTGTCGACGATTCAGGTCGTGGACGCGAGCGGGCGCACCATAAGCAGCGGCCCCGCGGCGCCGGTACCGGGCAATGCCCTCGCTCTGCGGGTGCCGATTCAAGCGCCCGGAAACGGCGTCTACACGGTGTCCTGGCGAACGGTCTCCCGCGTCGACGGGCATGTCACCGGTGGCGCCTTCGCCTTTGGTGTCGGGGTCTCCCCGGCCGCCGCGGTATTACCCGCGGCGGCCGGGCCGCCGCCTTCCGCCGCGTCGATTGTTTCGCGGTGGCTCTTCTACGCGGGTCTCGCGGGGCTCACGGGCGTTGCCTGGGTATGGACGATCGCCGCCCCCGCCGCGGCGGCCGGCTCGATGCGCTACGTCTGGGCGTGGTGCCTTCTCGCCCTCGCCGGTGTGATCGGCATCGGCTTCTCGCAGGCCCAAGCCGCGGGCGTCGGCATCGCCCGGCTGCTCTCCACCCCGCTCGGGCTGTCCCTCTTGCTGCGGGCCCTCCCGGTCGCGCTCGCCGCCCTCGCGTTGGGCGTCGCGGCGCGGCGTTCCGCCGCGCGGAGACCGGGGTTGGCCGCGGTCGGTCTGCTGGCCGCATCCGCGATGCTGGCCCACGTCAACGCCGGCCACGCCGGCGCGACCCCCGGTGCGCTGCGTGTCGTGAACATCGGCGTTCAGTGGCTGCATTTTCTGAGCATCGCAGTCTGGCTCGGCGGACTGGCGGCGCTGCTCGCCGCGAGCGGCCGCGTGCCGGCCGAGCAGGCGGTAACCGCGGCGCGGCGGTTTTCGACCGTCGCCGGCATCGCCATTCTGTCGGTCGTGGTCACCGGCGTGCTGCGCGCCGTCGACAACGTCGGCGCCTGGGACGCGCTCATCTCGACTGACTACGGGCGCCTCGTGATCATCAAAGCGGCCCTGCTCCTCGCGCTGGCCGCGCTCGGCGCCGTCAACCGGTACCGCGTCATTCCGCGCATGACGGGCGCGGCCGGCATCCTTCGGCGTGTCGCCGCCGCGGAGCTCGCGCTGGGCGCGATCGTGCTCGTTATCACCGGACTGCTGACCGGCCTGGCGCCGGCGCGGCAGCAGGCGGAAGCAACCGCCGCCGCGCGTCCGCTGGTGGTGACTGGGAACGACTTCGCCACGTCCGTGCGCGTGCGGCTCGAGATCGCGCCCGGCCTCCCCGGCGCGAACCACTTCGTGCTCCGCGCCGCGGACTACGATACCGGCCGGCCGGTCGCGGCCAACCGAGTGAGCTTGAGCTTCCGGAGCGTGGAACGGCCGGACCTCGGCACGTCGACCCTCGAGCTGCGCCCGACCGGCAGCGGGGTGTTTGCCGGCGACGGCGCGAACCTGTCTCTTGGCGGTCCCTGGGCGGTCACAACCCTGCTGCAGCGCGCCGCGACCTCGGTAGACGTGCCGCTCGCGGTCACACCGAAGTCGCGGCCCCAGGCGATCCGAGAGATCCGCGCGCCGGGCCAACCGACACTCTACACCATCGATCTCGGAGGAGGCGTCGTGCTCAATACGTACCTGGATCCCGGCCGGCCGGGGTTCAACGAGGTGCATGCGACTTTTATCGGTGCGAACGGGCGGGAACTGCCGGTCCCTCGGCCGATCGCCATCGCGATCGGGCGGTCCGGTGGGACGGTCCGGCCGCTGCCTGTCCGCCGGTTCAGCACCGGACATTTTATCGGCGACGCGCAGTTGAGCCGCGGCGCGTGGCGGGTCGAATTCTCAGGCACCGCCCAGGACGGCACGGTGCTCGACGCGTACCTCGATGTGACGCTATGAAGCGGCCGACGTTGATTTCACCGCTGCCGGCCGCCGGCCGGCCGGTGCTCCTACTGCTCGCGATCCTGCTCCTCGCCGCGTGCGGCCCGCGCGCCCAAAACGGCCCGGCGCGGCCGGCCGCGCAGCGCCCGCGGTCTACGGCCACGCTGCGCATCCTGACTCCCGCGCCGGGCGCGGTGGTAACGGGCCGCACCCTCCAGGCACGGCTCGAGCTCACGGGCGCGACGATCACGCCCGAAACGTCGACCAATCTGAAGCCCGACCGAGGACACATTCACCTGATCCTCGACGGGCGGGTCGTCTCGATGTCGTACGGTCTGGAACAGACCGTGCCGGTGACGCCGGGCGACCATCTGATGCAGGCGGAGTTCGTCGCGACGGATCACTTCCCGTTCAACCCGCGCGTCGTGACCAGCGCGACCTTCACCGTCAAGTGACGCGGCGCCCGAGCAAGACCGTTTGAACCGGCGTCGGCCTGACGGTGGCCGGCCGCGGGTCGCCCGGCACGCTCGCCGCGCCGCCCGCGGGTTCGTCGCGACCGGGATGCTCGCCGCCGGCGTGCTCATCGCCGTGGTCCTCGCCGCGCCGGGTCCGGTACGGCTCGGGCGCGCGCTTTACGACGGCGTCACGCCCCTTCCGCCCTACCAGTGGGTGCACCCGCCCCGTGAACTGGCACAGGATAACCGGCCGCCAGAGCCCGGACGCGCCACGCGGGACCTGGATCCAACCGGACGGTCCCCGGGGGCCGTCGCGACCGGGGACGCGCAGTGCACCGTCATCCTCAACGACGGCTCGATTGCCGCGGGACCGCTCGGGAGCACGATCACGGTGACGATCACTCAACTCGACCCCGCCACGATCGGGCCGCCGCCGCCGGGTATGCGCTTCGACGGCAACGCCTGCCGCTTGGACGCCGCCTACGGAAAGAGCGGCGCCGTGCCGCGCTTCACCCGTCCGGTCACCATTGTGCTCCGGTACGCCACCGGCGGCACGCAGATCGTCCGGGCGTCATCCGGCGGTGGCCCGGCCTGGCAGCCGATTCACGCCGTGCAGTACGCCGGCCACCTGCACCTGCTGGTGGCCGACGTACCCACGCTGGGGGCCTTCGCACCCGCGGCGCCCGCGGGAACGCCCTACCGGGCGGGACCGCCGTGGGCGGCGTATGCGGCCGTCGCGGCGGCGGTGGCAGTGTTCGTGGCGCTCGTCCTGATCAAGCGGCGGGCTCCGCGCGCCTGATCACGCCGCCGTCCCCGCGAACAGCTCGTTCGCCGTCTCGCCGAGGATCCGGCGCTCGTCGTCCGCGCCGAGCTCGGCCGCGCGGAGTTGGTCGGCCGGACGCTCGACGCCCATATCGAACGGGTAGTCCGACCCCAGCACCACGTGATCGGCGCCGGCATAGGCGACGAGCTGCCGGAGCAGCGTCGTATCGTGCACGATCGTGTCGTAATAGAAGCGCCGCAGCGACTCGTCCGGCGGCATCCGCAGGCGCGCGCGCGCCGCGTGGACCTCCTCGTACGCGTGCCCAAGACGGCCGCGCAGCGCGAGCACCGCGCCGCCGCCGTGAGCCAAGATGATGCGGAGGCTCGGAAACGTTTCGAGCACCCCGCTCATCACCAGATCGGCCGCGGTGATCGTCGTCTCGAAGGGATTGCCCACCGCGTTGCTCAGATGGTAGCGCGTAAAGGCCGGGATATCGAAGCCGCGAGTCGTCGGATGGATGAACACGACGGCCCCGAGGGCCGCGGCCGCCTCCCAGAACGGCCGGAAGCGGTCGTCGCCGAGATAGACGCCGCGGACGCTCGCCGCGATCTCCACGCCGGCGAGCCCCAGCCGCACCGCCGCCTCCAGCTCGCGCGCGGCCAGCGCCGCGTCTTGCAGCGGGACCGTCCCGAGCGCGGCGACGCGGCCGGGATGCGTCCGCACCAGCCTCGCTAGCGCGGCGTTTTGGATGCCTCCGGACTCGAGCGCGTCCCGCGGCTCCGCGTCGTAGCGCAAGAGGCCGACAAACGGGCAGAGCACCACCCGGTCGCTGCCGGCCGCGGCGGTCTCGGCGAGCACCCCCTCGGGGTTCACGAACTCGTGGCGGACCGACCGGACCTCGACGCCCCCGATTTCGATGCGCTGCCGGTCGCCGTCGCGGATGATCCGCGGCCGCCACGGCTCGGGGCCGTGCTCCCGCGTGATCTCCGGGACGATGATGTGGACGTGGGTATCGACGACGGCGGCGCCGGCGGTCATCCGCGGACCCCCGCGCGATGGGGCCTCATCGTCCCCGGCCCTCCGTCCGCGCGCCGGCGACGACCCGGTCCGCGGGGGACGGTGGGGCGACCGCGCGGTTCAGGTTGGACTGGGCCTCGCGGGTCGAGTCGAGCGGCCCCGCGGCGGTCCAGTAGCGCGTGCCGGCGACGAGCAGCTTTTCCGCCGGAAAGCGCGTGATGACCTCGCAGCCGTCTTTCGTGACCACGAGCTGCTCTTCGATCCGCGCGGCGGACCAGCCGTCGGCGGCCGGCCAGAAGGTCTCGAGGGCGAAGACCATGCCTTCTTCGATCACCTCGGGGTGGTCGAGCGAGACGAGCCGGCTGAAGATCGGCTTCTCCCAGATCGACAGGCCGACGCCGTGCCCGTACTGCAGCGCGAACGCGGCCTCTTCATCGGCAAACCCGAATTCCTCCGCCTTCGGCCACACGCGGACGACATCGCCGGTCGTCACGCCCGGCCGGATCAGGGCGAGCGCCGCGTCCAGGTAATCGCGGCAGCGCCGGTAGGCGTCCACCATCGCGTGCGACGCGCTGCCGACGCAGAACGTCCGATAGTAGCAGGTCCGGTAGCCGTTGTAGGCGTGGAGGATGTCGAAGTACGCCGGATCACCCGGCCGCAGCACGCGGTCGGTGTACACGTGCGGGTGCGGACTGCACCGCTCGCCCGAGATCGCGTTGACGCCTTCGACGTGCTCGGACCCGAGGTCGTAGAGCACCTTGGCCACGAGGCCGACGCACTCGTTCTCGCGCATTCCGGGCCGGATCGCCTGGTACAGCTCTTCGTACGCCGCGTCGACCATCATCACCGCGGTCGTGATCAGGGCGATCTCGTCCGTGGTTTTGATCTTGCGGACGTCCTGCATCAGGGTCTGCCCGTCGACGATGCGAAGGCCCTCGGCCTGCAGCGCGAACAACACCTGGGGCTCGATGATATCGACCGCGAGCGGCTGCGTGTGCAGCCCGCGGGCTTCGAGCTCGACGCGGATCTTCTTTGCGACGTCGCGCGCGCTCTCGGGGTACGCGCCGCGGAGTGTGGAGATGCCAGCGCGTGAGCGCTCTCCGAGCCACGGGCAGTACAGCCGATGGTGCCGCGCCGCGGATCCGAAGTCCCACAGGATCGGCTCATCGCCGCGAGGCAGGAGCGTGAAGCGCACCAGTTTGTCGATCGCCCACGTGCCGATGTGGGTCGCGGTGATGTACCGGATGTTGTTCATGTCGAAGCACAGCAGCGCCCCGAACTCGGACGCGTCGAGGAACCGCTTGACTCGGGCGAGCCGCTCCGTGCGGAGGCGTTCGTAGTTGACCCGCTCTTCCCAGTCGACCGTCTGCAGGCCGAACGTCTTAATCCCCATCGCTACCCTCCCCGTTCGGCCGCGCCTCGACGCCGGCCAAGCGCGCGAGCACGTCGAACATCGCCGCGAAGTCCTGTGCTGCGAATCCCATCGCCCGCGCCGCGGAGAGCCATTCGTCGGCGATCGCCGTCGTCGGCAGCGGCACCGCGAGCGCGCGGCCCGCCTCCCCCGCGAGCCGCAGGTCCTTCTGCATCATCGTGCAGTCGAACCACGCCTCGTCCGGCATCTCGAGCACGAACGGGCCGCGGTATTTGAGCATCGGCGAGGCGATCGCGCTGTTGAGGAGCACGTGCACGGCGGTGGCGCGGTCGATGCCGCCCTTCTCCGCGAGCAGCACGGCCTCGCAGAATGCCAGCATCTGCGCCCCGAGGTTGAGGTTCGTGGCGACCTTCATGAGCGCCGCCTGGCCGTTCCCGCCGACGCGCGTCACGACGGGGCCGATCGCGAGGAGCATCGGCCGGATCCGCTCCACCACCTCCGGCTCGCCGCCGACCATGATCGAAAGCCGGCCCTCCTGGAGCGTGACGAGACTGCCGGACACCGGCGCGTCGAGCATCGCCGCCCCGCGCTCGCGCACGCGCGCGGCCAGCTCACGGCTGACCTCCGGGCTGACCGTGCTCATGTCGACGTAGATCTTGGCCGGTCCAAGTCCGGCGAGGATGCCATCGGGTCCATCGGTCACGGCGCGCAGCGCCGCGGTGTCGGTGACCATCGAGAACGTCACCTCCGCGGCCTCGGCGACCGCGCGGGGCGACGGCGCGAGCCGCAGTCCCGCGTCGGCGAGCCACTGCGCCTTGGCCGCGGTGCGGTTGTAGCCCGTCACGCGGTGGCCGGCATCGAGCAGCCGCTTGGCGATGCGGCCGCCCATGGCCCCCAGGCCGACGAATCCGAGGTGTGCCACCGACGCCTCCCCGCACGAGCGTGCACTGGTGCCGGCCGACGCGCCGCCGGCATCCGATGTGGATCGACGCCGGACAAGCGGAGTCCGGCGTCACGGCGTTGTATGTCCTTACCCGTTGGACGTTCTCTTACCTCTCATCGCCGGGCTGCTCGGCAGTACCGCGCTCGCGCTGCGTCCGCCGGCCACCGTCGCGTCGGTCGCCATCACGCTGGCCACCGGCGTGATCGGCGCGGTGACGCCACTGCCCCGATCGGCCCGCGACGGCCCGAACGGCCGCCTCGCGTGGCCCGCGGTCACCGCCGTCGGCGTGGCCGCCTTTGCCGTCGCGCGCATCCTGCAGCACCCGTTGGCGCCGAAGATGGCGCCGCTCGCCGTCGCCGCGACCGCCGTGGCCGGCATCGCCGAGGAACTCTTGTTCCGCCGCCTGCTCTACGGCGCCCTCTCGATCTACGGCGCGGCATTCGCCGTGGCCGGATCGGCCGCGGTCTTTGCCGCGGTCCACGTGCCTGCCTACGGGATCGCGGCGCTGCCGGTCGATCTCGCCGCCGGCCTGGTCTTCGGCTGGCAGCGGTGGGCGTCGGGAGGCTGGACGGCGTCCGCGGTCACGCACGCCGCGGCCAACGTGCTGCAGGCGGCATGGTGACGCCGGAGCGCCCCATTCGCGGGATGCGGCGCACCGCGGCCGCGGCGTGGGGGCTGGCGGCCGTGCTGCTCTACCTCGCCGTTGCCCCCGCCGTCTGGCGCGCCGTCCCGGCGCGCCTCTTGTACGAAGGCGAGGCGCCGCCCGCTCCGTACCGGTGGGTGCATCCGCCGCCCGAGGTCGCGCGTGACAATCAGCCGCCGACGGGCGGCGCCGGACAGATTGGGTTGAACCCCACAGGCTCCGGCTCGGCGTCGGTCTTGACGGACGATGCGCAGGCCGGGGTGATCTTCCCGCACGACGCGGTAGCCCCAAAGGCCGGCGTCACGACGGCCGTCGTGCGCATCGCCCCGGTGGATCCCGCCGCCGTCGCGCCGCCGCCGGCGGGCCTCGTGTTCGACGGCAACGGGTATCGCGTCGAAGCAACCTACCAGAACGACGGCCCGATCACCCTGCGCCGCTCCGTCACCCCGGTACTGCGCTATCCGCGCCACGCCACGGTCCTGCTCCGCTGGAGCGACGGCGCCTGGACGGCGCTCGACACGAAGCGCGTGCAGGCGGCCCTGCAGATCTTCGCGGCCTCGGATCGGCTGGGCGTATTCGCCGCGGCGCGTCAGGCGGGCGGCGGGTCAAGCTCGTGGCTGCCGTACGGCGCCGGCGCCGCGGTCGTGCTCGCGGCCGCCGCCGCCGCCGTGATACTGCTGCGGAGACGGCGGGTGCCGCGCGCCGCTCCGTGACACGGCCGGCTCCCCGGCTCAATCGGGCTGCTCGTCCACCAACCGAAGGAACAGCGCCGTGATCTCAGGGTCGAAATGCTTGCCGGACTGGCTTCGGATATAGGCGAGGGCCTCATCGCGGCTCACCGCCGCCCGGTACGGCCGGTCCGATCGAATCGCGTCCCAGACGTCGGCGAGCGCGAAGATCCGCGCCACCAGCGGGATCTGGGTGCCTTTGAGCCCCCGCGGGTATCCGGTCCCGTCCCATCGCTCGTGGTGACAATACGGAATGTCGAGCGCCGGCTGCAAATATGCGATCGGCGCAAGCAGGTCGTGGGCGAACACGGGGTGGCGGCGCATGAGGTCGCGTTCCTCGGGACTCAGCGGGCCGGACTTTAACAGAATGTGGTCCGGGATGCCCATCTTGCCGATGTCGTGCAGCAGGGCGCCCCGCCGGACGTGCACCAACTCGGCGTCCGGCAGGTTCATCGCGCGCGCCATCCGGAGGGTCAGCCGCGTGACGCGCTCGCTGTGGCCCTCCGTCTCCCGGTCGCGCAGATCGAGCGCGCGGGACCAACCCTCAAGGGTGGTATCGTAGGCCCGCGCCAGGTCCATGTTGGTGCGCTCGAGGTTCGCGAACATCGCCGTGATGTCGATGGCGATCGCCGCCTGGGCGGCCAGCGCTTCGAGAAACGACAGCCATTCCTGATCGTCGACCCGGACGCGGCGGTGGAAGAGCTCCAGCACCCCCACGACGCGGCCCTTCGCCACCAGCGGCACCGCGTGATACGCGGCAAACCCCTCCGCCAGCACCTGCGTGCCGGCGAACTCTCCGGGCGAGGCGGCAAGGTCCGGGATGTATACGGGCCGGCGGTCCAGGGCCGCGCGGCCGGCGTGGCCTTCTCCGAATCGCCGCTCGGCCGGCCGTCCCGGCTCGATCCGAAATCCCCGCGACGCGGCGTGCGACAGCATCGGCGCGGCGGGACCCGCGAGGAGGATCGCCGCCGCGTCCACCCCGAGGCGCGCCGTCACCTTCTCGAGCACCACGTTGAAGATCGTGTGCAGGTCAAAGCTGCTGCTGATCGCCCGGTCGATGTCGCGAACGGCCTCCAAGCGCTCGATGCGCTCGCGCTGCTCGTTGTCCGCCCGGTCCTTCTCCCGGCGCAGGCGCCGGGCTTCGAGCGTCCGGTCGACCGCGGTGCCGAGCCGGCCCAGGCGGTCTTTCAGAAGGTAGTCCGCGACACCCTGCTTCATCAGCGCGACCGCCGCTTCTTCGCCGATCGTGCCGGACACCACGATCAGGGGGACGTCGAAACCGCGCTGCCGCAGAAGCTCGGCGGCCCTGAGCGCGCTAAACTGCGGCAGGCTGTTGTCGACCAGAATGAGGTCGAGCGCGGGGGACAGCGCGGCGAGATACGCCGCTTCACTGCCGACCAGGATCCACGACGGCGCGAACCCGGCGCGCCGCAGCGCCTCGATCTCCAGCTCGGCGTGCGGCGGCTCGTCCTCGACGATGAGCACGCGCAGCGGCCGCGGCGCGGCGCGGGGCGCGGAGCGGGGCCCGCGGGTCTCGTCCATGCGTCCGGGTCAGCCGTCCTCCGGCCCGCGCGGGTCGGGCCGGCTCAACGTGAAGAAGAAAGTCGCTCCCTTCGCGACGTCGCCCTCCGCCCACACGCGGCCGCCGTGGCGCAGCACGATGCGGTGCACGGTGGCCAGCCCGATGCCGGTGCCCTCGAATTCGTCGATCGAATGCAGGCGCTGAAAGATCTTGAACAACTTGTGCGCGTACTGCGGATCGAAGCCGGGACCGTTGTCCCGGACGAAGTACGCGTATTCGTGGGGGCGCTCGGCGTCGGCCCGCCGGCCGACCTCGATCAGCGGACGGTCCCGGCCCCGTGTGAATTTCAGCGCGTTGCCGAGCAGGTTGACGAACACCTGCTGCAGCAGCGCGCCGTCCGCCCGGCACGGCGGCAGGTCTCCGATCATCAGCTCGACGCGCCGGCCGCCCCGGACGCCGTCGAGCTCGTCCCACGCCCGCCGGGCGATCTCCGCGGGCTGCACGACGGATTCGGTCAGGGGCCGGCGGCCCAGGCGGGCAAACGCGAGCAGATCGTCGATCAGACGCCCCATCCGGCGCGTGTTGTCCGTGATGAGCCGCAGGCGGCGCTGTGAATCCGCTTCGAGTCCGCCCGCGCAGTCCTCGAGGAGAATCTCGGCGAACCCCGCGATGGTGATCAGCGGAGCGCGCAGGTCGTGGGCGACGGTGTATGAAAACGCCTCGAGTTCCTCGTTCATCGCCTGGAGCTCGCGCGTGCGCTGCGCGACCCGCTCTTCGAGGTCCGCGTTGAGGCGCTGCAGCGCCGCCTCGGCTTCGATGCGCCGCGTAATGTCGCGGGCGATCGCCGAGACCGCGATGACCCGTCCGGACGCGTCCGTAATCGGCGAGATCGTCAGTGACACGTCGAGGCGCCGGCCGTCTTTGCGCAGCCGGACCGTCTCGTAGTGCGTGACGTGCTCGCCGCGCCGCAGGCGCGCGAGGATCTCGGACGCTTCGTCGAGGCTGTCTTGAGGCACGAGCAGCATCGCCGACGCGCCGGACGCCTCGGCCGCGGAATACCCGTACATCTGCTCGGCGGCCCGGTTCCACGTCAGGATGACGCCGTCGAGCGTCATGCTGTAGATGGCGTCGTCGGTCGACTCGACCACGGCCGCCAAGTGGGAGAGCGTGAAGCCCTTCTGCTGACCGGTCACAGGATTCGCCAAGGGCACTACGTCCGCTGCGACGTGGGAGAACTTCCGGCAAACTTACAATGACATGACGGGGCGGCACGGAAGTGCCCCCCCTTTTACTCTTCCCTCGTTGACCCCGCGCGGGAGCGAAAACGAAAAACTCGTTCGACTAGGTAACTTAGCCCTCGACCACCAGCAGGTCGTCCGGGAGGCCGTCCGTGACGAGTTCCCGGCCGGAATCGTTCAGGAGAAACGTGTGTCCGTAGAACAGTCCCAGCAGGCCGTCGGCCGTGATCGGGTTCGGCTCGAGCATCAGCTCCATGCCCGGACGCATCACGCGGTCCGCGGGGTCCGCGTGCACGCCGTCGACGCGGACGTCGGGATGATGGCTCGTCAGATCGATGCCGTGCATCACGATCGGACGGGACTGATAGCCCCGTTCGCGGAAGACGCTCGTCCGCCGCTGCATCGCCTCGAACGTATTCCCCGGCCGGAGCTCCGCGGCCAGCAGGTCGAAGCCCGGCCGCACGATCTCATCCCACATCCGGCGCACCCGCTCCGGGGGCCGGCCGACGCAGATCGGAATGCCGATCTGGGCCGTGTACCCTTCGTAGCCGGCCGCGAGCTCGTTGAGAATGAGATCGCCGGCGCGGAGCCGGCGTCCCGACGGCCGCGGGTTCCCGAACACCATGCGCGGCTCGTCCATCGGCGTGCTGCCGATGATCAGAAAATCGAGCTCGCCGCCGCCGGCGAGAATCGCCGACGCGGCGGCGGCTTTGAGCTCGTACTCGGCGACGCCGGGCCGGGCGGCGTCGCGGACGGCGCGCAGCGCCGCGACGCACAGCGCGCCCGCGCGGCGCACGCGCGCGCGCTCTTCGGGGCTCTTGATCACGAGCAGCTCATGGAAGAAGTCGCCGACGAGCTCGAGCCGGGAGTCCGGGAGCTCCGCGGCGAGCCGCCGGTACTGGTTAAGGGGCAGGTAGTCGCCGTACCGCGGATCGATCACCGCGATCCCGATCCGGCCGCCGGCGTGCCCGCGCTCGCGGGCAACGGCCGCCAGCACCTCGCCGAACTGCCCGGCGGACGCCGGGCGCACGTCCCGCACCGCGACGGCGCGGCGCGTCGCCTCGATGTGCGTGCCGCCCATCCCGTACACGAGCGCCGGCTCTCCGTCCCGCGGCACGTACAGGTACACCGACAGCGCGTGCCACTCGCGGTGGTTGGTGAGCCAGAACACCCCGGCCCCGTAGCTCCAGTGGTTCGGCCCGCCGCAGGCGACCAGGCCGTCCAGGCCGAGGCGGGCCATCTTCGCGCGGACCGCGGCGAGCCGGCGCCGCTGCTCGTCGTCCGAGAAGCGATCGTACACCGCGTCCGCGTAGTACGGCGTGCCGGAGAGCCGGCCGAAATGCGCGCCGCTGTCGAGCGCGCCGCGCACCGCCTCGAAGTCGTCGGACGACACCGGATGCGACCTCCTTCAGTCGTCGCGCCCGGCAAACTGCCACGGCGCGATCCGCATCTCCACCCAGCGCAGCGCCTGCACGAGCGTCACGCCGGTGATGGACAGGATCACGACCGGGACCAGCAGCCGGTCGATCTGCAGGTTTTGCGCGTAGCGCACGATCAGATAGCCGATGCCGGAGACCGACGTGTAGAGGTCGGCGATCACCATGCCGATGAGCGCGCGGCCGAGCGCGAGGCGCACCCCGGCCACGATGAACGGCAGCGCGGACGGCAGGATCACGTCGCCCCACAACGCGCGTTCCGACGTGCGGAACGAGCGTGCGACCTCGAGCAGCCGCGCGTCGACCCCGCGGACGCCCTGATATGTGTTCAGGAGCACCGGAAACACCGCGAACAGAAAGATCACGACGATCTTGCCGGAGTCCCCGAACCCGGCCCAGATGACGACGAGCGGGATCAACGCCACCATCGGCGTCGAGTACAGCGCGATCACGAACGGCTCCAGCGACAGATCGAGCAGCCGCACGCGCGCGATCAAGACCCCGGCCGCGACGCCGACGATCGTACCGAGCAGCATGCCGATCGCGGCCACGCGGAAACTCAGGCTCAGATACGGCCACAGTTCGCCGGACGCGATCATCGCCGCACCGGCGACGACGATCCGGGACGGCGGCGCGAACAACAGCGGACTGATCGCGCGGGCGCCCGCTTCCCAGATCGCCAGGACGGTACAGACCGAGGCGACGCGGACGAGCGCGTCGTGAAGCCGCCGGCGCCGCCGCAGGCGCGAGGCCGCCGCCTGCACCGCCCGCTGCTGCGCCGATACGGCCAGCGCCGCTTCGCCGCTCATTGGATCTCCTGCCGCAGCAGGTTCCAGACCTGGGACCGCAGCGCCCCGAACGCCGGATCGGCCCGTACCGCCGCGACCGACCGCGGCCGGGCGTACGGCACGGTGAGCACCTCGCGCACCCGCGCCGGCCGCGCGGTGAGCACGATCACGCGGTCCCCCAGGACCAGCGCCTCGTCGATGCTGTGGGTCACGAAGACGATCGTTTTTCGTTCCTGCTCGAGGATGCGGAGCATCTCTTCCTGCAGGATTTCGCGCGTCTGGGCGTCCAGCGCCGCGAACGGCTCGTCCATGAGCAGGACCTCCGGGTCGATCGCGAGCGCCCGGGCCAGCCCGACGCGCTGCTGCATGCCGCCCGAGAGCTGGTACGGATAATATCCCGCGAACGTCTGCAGGCCGACGAGCGTGAGCACGCGCCGCACCCGGGCCGCCGCCTCCGAGCGGGAGACGCCCCCGAGGCGCAAACCGTACGCCACGTTGGCCTCCACCGTCTTCCACGGGAACAGGCCGAAGTGCTGAAACACCATCGCCATCCGGGACGGCGGCGCCGTCACCGCCGACCCGTCGAGCAGAATCCGCCCCGCGGAGAGCGGCACCAGGCCGTCGATGCATCGCAGCAGCGTCGTCTTGCCGCAGCCGCTCGGGCCGACGATGCACAAGATCTCGTTGTCGTAGACGTCGAACGACAGCCCTTCGAACGCGCTGACGGTCCCGCCGGCGAACATGCGGCACGCGTTGTCGATCTGGATCTTGGTCTTCACCGCAGGTGCTCCGCCATGAAGTCGGCGACGAGCGGCCGGTATTTATAGGCGATGTTGTTGCAGACGTGGTTGCCGTCAGGATACAGCACCCAGCGCTTCGGCCCGGCCGCCCGCTCGTACGTGCGGTAGGCGTCGTCCGGCGGGATGAGGTTGTCCTGCGCCCCGTGCACGACGAGCAGCGGCGCCGTGATACGGCCGGCGCAGTCCGCGAGCGTCGCGCCCCGGCTGCGCGCCGCGAGGTCGGACGGGTCGCGCGCGCCCCAGATGTGCAGCCACCGCGCGAGATGCAGCCCGCGGTGCAGACGCCCCTCCTCGAGGCTGTGCAGCCCCCCGCACGAGGCGACGGCCCGCAGGCGCGGCTCGAACGCGGCGCAGCGCGGCGCCAGATACCCGCCGAGGCTAACCCCGCACACGCCGACCCGCGTGCCGTCGACGTCGTCCCGTGCGAGCAGATGGTCGATCGCCGCCGCCGCCGTGACCTCCCAGTCGACCCGCATCTTCATCCGGTACCACGTCTCGCCCTGACCCGGCCCGTCCAGGGTCAGCGTGGCGAGCCCCCGGCGCAGGAAGAACCGCTCGAAGGTGGCATGCTCTTCCTTCACCGAGTCGAGACCGGACAGGAACAATACGACGGGCGGACGTGCGGGGCCGGCTCCGGCAGGCCGCCGGAGGTAGGCGGGGATCCGGACCGCCTCCAGCGGAAACTCGACCCGCTCGCCCGGCGGATCGAGCGAGGGGAGCGCGCGGGCGTAGCAGCCGACGCAGCGCTCGTGCCCGCGGGTGTATTCGTCGAGATGGTCCGTCCAGCTGAATACGGCGAAGTGGTAGGCGAGCGCCGCGCGGTAGTACGCCTCCCCGGCGGTCACAGCCAGTCCGGCGGATTCGGCGTCGCGCGCGAGGCCCTCATGGGTCCGGCCGAGCGCCATCCACGCACCGTACCACTGATCCCACGTCTCGAGCCCGCCGACGACGCGGCGGTAGTCGCTCGGATCGACGCCGTTCGCGACGAGCCGCGGCTCCCAGGTCCGGCCCACGTACCGGATCGTCTCGTCAGGCATGACCGCGGCCTGCGATGGCGGCAGCCCGAGGCCTACTCGCAGCCCTCGGGAACGGGGATCGCGCCGCCGGCCTTGGCGAGCGCTTCGTTGGCGATGCCCATATCCACGATCTGGCGGGCATCGTAGACGTTCCGGAGGTTGCCGCCCTGATGCTCGAACTGCGTCGTCCAGTCGAGCCGTTTGAGATCGAGGCCGAGGTTGCGGGCCCAGATGCAGCCGGTGACGATCTTGCCGTAAGCGTAGGCGACGTCCTCGGGATCCTCGTGTGTGATGTCCGTGATCGCCTTGATCGCCTCGACGCGATGCGTGTACGCGTACCGCACCGCGAGGATGGTCGCCGCCGTCATGTCGACCACGGCCCCGCGGTGCGCCTGCACCCAGGGCCGGAGCCCGCAGTAGACATTGTACTCATAGTCCGGCAGTGCCTTGTACAAGTCGTACAGCACGTGGAACCCTCGTTGGGTCCGCAGGACCTTGCTCGCCTGCTCCAGGTGGAACAGCGCCGTGTCGTTCTGTCCTGTAACCAGCGCCGCCACGCGGCCGGCCGTCGTCGTCGGCACGAAGTTCACGTCTTCGGCCCGCAGGCCCGCCGTCGCCAGGATGGCGCGGTTCATCCGGTCGATGATCCCGCCCGGGGCGCCCGAGAGCCCCATCTTGCGTCCCTTGAGGTCTTGGAGCGTCTTAATGGTGTCGCGCGCGACCAGGACGAAGTCGGTCCGCGGCGCCGGGGCGTAAAATGCCGCGATCTGGACGCCGTTCCCGTTGGCGACCTGACAGTCGATCAGCCCGACGTTGACGCCGCCTGCGATCGCGGCGGTCAGCGCCCGCGTGGAGCCGTCGAAGTCGAGCACGGACAGGTCCACGTTGAACTTGTCCATGAACCCGAACGCCTTCGCCAATTCCACGGGTGAGTGCACCACGTTCGGGGGAGCCGTCGGCTGTCCGAAGATGACCTTGTCGCGCGGACCCGGCGGCGGGAACTGGGGGGCCGCGGTCCCGGGCGGGACGGCGGCGGCGCCGAGCATCGCAACCACCAACGCGGTGATGAGTGCCAGATGCCGTTTCATCCCCCACCCCCAATTGGTCGCCCGGCGGCCACGGCTTCAGCGCTCGCTCTTATGTACGACCTCGAACGAATACCCGTCGGGGTCGAATACATCGGCGGCATAGTATCCCGGATAGTATTCCAGGCGTGCGCGGGGAGAAATGTTGTCCCTGGCGCCAGCGGACATGGCGGCCTCGTAGAATTCATCGACCTTTTTTCTATTTTCGGCCGCGAAACCCCAGTGAATGGCTGTTGGATCAGGCTTCCCTTGCTTTATCCAGAAGATCGCCTTCTTGCCGTCACCAAATCCCCACAGATCGGGATGACCGTCTTCGCCCTTGTACGGCATGAAGAATTTGATATGAAGCGGCCTCAAGGCCGCCTCATAGAAGGCCAGCGAACGTTTGATATCGCTGACGGTTAGAATAATGTGGTCGAGCATCGTTCTCTCCCCCGCTCAGCGTTCATGGAAACTCTCGCCTGCGGGGCTCTTCGCGTCCCGAATCGCCCGCCAGATCCGTTCGGGCCGCAGCGGCAGGTCGAGGTGGCGGATGCCGAGCGGCGCCAGGGCATCCATCACCGCGTTCGCCACCGCCGGAGGCGCGGCGATCGCCCCCGCCTCGCCGACGCCTTTGGCGCCGAGCGGATTGAACGGCGACAGGGTCTCGACGAACACACCGTGCACCGCCGGCGTGTTTGCCGCCCGCGGCATCGCATATTCCCCGAAGGTCGTCGTGAGCGGCTGGCCCGTCTCGTCGAAGACCGACTCCTCCAGCAGCGCCTCGCCGATCCCCTGCGCGACGGCGCCGATGACCTGCGCCTCGGCAAGGAACGGATTGACGATCCGGCCGCCGTCGTCGACGGCAACGAGCGCCAGGATGCGAACAGCGCCCGTTTCGGGTTCGACTTCAACCACCGCGACGTAGGCGCCGGACGGGAACACCGGGCTCGGAAGCGAGAACGTCGCCGAGGCATCGAGCCCCAACTCCATGTCGCGCGGCAGGCGGCCCGGCTGGTACGCCGCCGCCGCCACCTCGGCGAAGGAGACGCCGCGGGAGGCCGCGCCGCGAACGGCGTAGCGGTCTCCGTCGCGGACGAGATCGGTCGGCGCGGCCTCGAGCAGGTGGGCCGCGATCCTGGTGGCTTTGTCCTGGACCTTCTGCGCCGCGACCCACAGCGCGGAGCCGCCGACCGTGATGGACCGGCTGCCGAACGTGCCCATCCCGCGGGGGACCACGGCGGAATCGCCGTGCTCGACCGTGATCGCCTCGGGCGGCACGCCGAGGGCGTCGGCCGCGATCTGCGCAAACGTCGTCTCGTGGCCCTGCCCCTGCGGCGTCGACCCGATGCGCACGACGACGCGGCCGTCGGGCGCGACGGTCAGCGCCGCGGCTTCCCACAGGCCGGTGCCGGCGCGCTCGACGTAGGCGGCGACGCCGATGCCGAGGAGCCGTCCCTCGGCGCGCGCGCGCGCCTGCTCCCGCCGCCAGCGCGCGTATCCGATCGCCTCGAGTCCGCGGTCCAGGCACAACTCGTACTGGCCGGAGTCGTACACCCAGCCGAGGGGCGTGCGGTACGGAAACCGGTCGGGGGCGATGAAGTTGCGCCGCCGGATCTCGATAGGATCGACGCCCGTCTCGCGCGCCGCCAGATCGACGAGGCGCTCCATGATGTACACCGCTTCCGGCCGTCCCGCGCCGCGGTACGGCCCGGTGGGCGGCTTGGTCGTCGCGACGCCGATCAGTTCGACGTCCGCGGCGGGCGTCGTGTAGGTGTTCACCATCAAAATCGCCGCGGTCAGCGGCACGGTCGTCGTCGCCGGGTACATGTAGGCGCCGAGATCGGCGAGCACGCGCGCGCGCAGGGCGAGGAACCGGCCGTCCGCATCGAGCGCCAGTTCCGCGTCGGCGTCGATGCCGCGCGCCTGGTAGTTCGAGAGAAAGTTCTCGCGGCGCGTCTCCATCCACTTGACCGGGCGGCGGAGATCCATCGCCAGGAGCGCCGCGACGGCGACCTCGGGCGCGGGACTCCCCTTCACCCCGAAGCCGCCTCCGACGTCGGGCACGATGATCCGGAGGCGGTCTTCCGGCCGCTTGAGCACCCTGCTCAACTGGGCGAGCGGCCGGTGCGGATCCTGCGTGGAGCACCACACCGTGAGGACGTCCGTGCCGGGGTCATAGGCCGCGGCTCCGCCCCGCGGCTCCATCGGCGCGCCGGCCATACGCGGAATCTGAAACCGCGCCCGCACGACGTGGGCCGCGGACGCCATCGCCGCGTCGACGTCGCCGTGCGTGCGGCGCCAGCGGAGGAGCGCGTTGTCCGGCGCCGCGTCGTGCACCGCGACGGGTCCGCCGAGCGCCGCGCGCAGGTCGGTGACCGCCGGCAGGTCCTCGTACGCCACCTCCACGAGGGCCGCGGCGTCGAGCGCGGCCGCCAGCGTCTCCGCGGCGATCGCGACCACCGGCTCGCCGGCGTATCGGACGGTGCCGGTCGCGAGCGCGCGGAGCGGCACGGCCGTTACCTTCGCGCCCTCCTGGACGTTGACCGGGAAGCCCTCGGTGCGGCCGGCCAGGTCGGCCCCGGTGACGACCGCCAGCACGCCCGGCGCCCGGCGCGCCGCCTCCGTCGAGATGTGGCGGATGCGCGCGTGGGCGACGGGACTTCGAACAACGGCGAGGTGGGCCGCGCCCGGCAGCACGAGGTCGTCGACGTAGTGGGCGAGGCCGCGAATCGGCCGCAGCGTCTCGCGCGCCCGCACGCTCTTCCCGATCCACGACGTGGCCGCGGGCTCAAACTTCATGGTTGCCGGTCGCACGTCGGCCGGCGCGGACGCGCCTGCCGAGCGATCATCGGTCACTGCGGCCCCCTTGTTCCGACCGGGTCGCCCACACGCTATGGCTACGAAGCGACGGGCGGTGAGTCCTTTGCTGCGGGGGGCTTAGAGCGCGGGCCGGACCGGAAACACTTGAAGGATCCACGCGTTGAGGCGGTAGATCCAATCGAACAGCAGCGCCGCGCCCATCACGACGAGGAACGCCCCGCCGGTGACTTCGATCGCGTGCGCGTAGCGCCCGATCGCGCGCAGTGCGCCGAACGCGCTCGTGAGCAGCGCGGCGGTGACGAGAAACGGCAGCCCCAAACCGAGGGAATACGCGAAAAGCAGCAGCGCGCCGTCGGCGGCACGGGCGGTGGTTGCGGCCAGCGTGAGGATGGCCCCGAGCACCGGTCCGACGCAGGGCGTCCAGGCGAAGCCGAACGCCATGCCGACGAGCACGATCCCGGCGAGTCCCGCCGGCCGCTCCGCAACGGCAAAGCGCCGCTCGCGGGACAGCCCCGGCACGCGAATCACGCCCAGCATGATGAGGCCGAACACGATGACGACGGCACCGCCGAGGCGGCCGAGAAGCTCCCGATTGCCGAGGATGAAGCCGCCGGCCAGAGACGCCGACGCCCCGAGTCCGGTGAACACGAGGGAGAATCCGAGCACGAACAGGAGCGTCGTCCCAACGACGCGCCAGACGTGCCGGCGCCGCTCCGCCGCTCCGACCTCGAGCAGCGACACGCCGGACACAAAGGACAGATAGCCGGGAATGAGCGGCACGATGCACGGAGAGAAGAACCCGAGTACCCCCGCGAGAAAAGCGATCAGCAAAGAGAGATGCATCGGCCGCCGCTACCGCTCCGCCAGCGTGTCAATCGTGGTGCGCAGTTCGGCCTGGCTCGCCGGGCCGTATTCATGACGAACCAGCACGCCCGCTCGCGAAATCAGGGCCCAGTACGGCTGATACGTGAACCCGTAGGCCTTCGCCACGCGTCCGTCCGCATCGTAGGCGTTCGGAAACGTGAGATGATAGCGCGCGACGAACCCCCGACAGGCCTCCCGGCCGTCAAGCAGCCCGATACCGAGCATCGCCACGCCCTTGGCCTTGGCCTCGCCGTACGCCCGTTCCCATCCCGGGGCCTCGCCGTTGCAGGTCGGGCACCACGGCGCCCAAAACAGCAGGATCACCGGCTTTCCTTTATATGCGCCGAGACCGGTGGTGCCCCCGCCGAGCAGCGGCAGGCGGAAGTCCGGCGCGCGAACGGCCGCCTGGGCGGCCCGAAGCGAGAAGCCGGCCGGCTCTAATTTCATGGCTGCCGACGGAAGATCGCCCGGCAGGCAGATGCCCACGATCGTGCCGATTGCGATCCCCGCCGCCAGCGCGGCGGCCCGTCGCGTCACAGCGCTAATGGCGCCACCGCGGCGGGCGCTTTTCGAGAAACGCCCGCATCCCCTCTTGCGCGTCCGGCGCCAGCGCGTTCTCGACCATCACCTTTTGGGCGACCGCGTAGGCCTCCGGCCGGTCCTTGGCGATCTGCTGATAGAAGCCCCGCTTGCCGATGGCGAGCGTATAGGCGCTCGCCGCGATCACCTGCCGGGCGAGGGCCATCGTCTCTTCCTCGAGCCGGTCTGCGGGAACGATCCGGTTGACCAGATCGGCCCGCCGGGCCTCCTCGGCGCTGATCGGCGTGCCGGTGAGCAGCATTTCCATTGCTTTGCGCGGCCCGACCGCGCGCGCGACCGCCACCCCGGGGGTCGTGCAGAAGAGACCGTTCTTGACTCCGGGGGTGGCGAACGTGGCGTTCTCCGACGCCACCACGAGATCGCACGTCGCGACCAGCTGGCACCCGGCCGCGGTGGCGAGCGCGTGCACCTGCGCGATCACCGGCTTCGGAAGCATCCGCACGGTCTCCATCACGTCGGTACAGACGTCGAAGAGCGCGGAGACGTCCGCCTCCGGCTGTCCGACGAGCTCGCGAAGGTCGTGGCCGGAACTGAAGACCGGCCCGACCGCGCGGATGACGACGGCGCGGACCTGGTCGTCGGCCGCCGCCCGGTCGAGGGACCGCTTCAGGTCCTGGAGCATCGCGCGCGAGAGCGCGTTGCGCCGCTCGGGATGATTGAGGGTGAGCACGGCCACCCCGTCTCTGACCTCGTAGAGCAGGAGCGGCTTCTCCGCCGTTCTACCGTCTTCGCGGGGCGGGGTAGCGTGCCGCGGGGTGGCGTGCCCATGCTCGACCGGCGAATCCATGCTCATCACCTCCTCTCGGAACAACGTTGGGCGGACGACGGGGCATTCCTTCTGTGTGTCGTGCCCATAAACGCAGCCGGCCGGCGCTCTGTGAGCGCCGGCCGGCAAACGGACCGAGCCTCGTTTCCCCCCGTTACGAGGCCCGGCCTGACAGTCTCCGTCTCGACAAGTGGTGGAGGTTATGCCGGCGGGTAGCAGCGAGTCGAAGGAACCCCATAAACCCTACCGACAGCAAGGCGAACGGTACTCCGTAGATGATCGTCAGCATCACTCGGTCCGTGCTCCTCAACATCTCACCGCGACTCTACCAGCAGCGGGCTCCGGAGATAATCGGGCGAGGGCCCTATTGGGGCCGAAATCGGGTCTGGACCCGATGCGGCCAAAGGGCCCGCCGGGCGAGCCGGGGGGCGCGAGGGTCCCCTCCGCTCCGGCCGGAGATTATTCCGGGCTGCGGCGGGGAATGAAGCGGTTAGAAGGGTCCCTGGGACCTGACGGGGGTGGCGGACTGGGCATGCCGGTCCTCATGCTGGATTTTGCCGTGGGAATCCATGTCGCCATCGTGCTGCTGCTCCTCGGCAAGTACGTGGAGACCCGCCTATCGTACGTGATCTGGTGGACTGCCGGCACCGCCGCGCTGGCGGCGCGGTCGGCGACCGAACTGGCGCTCGTATCGAGGGCCGTGCCGGCGCCGTTCGCCCTCGTTCCGAGTATTCTGATCCTCGCCGCGGCCGGCTGCTTTCTCACCGGGTCGGTCGCGCGCGACCCCAACGCCCGGGACACCGTGCTGCTCGGCGCCATCGGCTACGGCGGCCTGTTGACGGCCGCCGCTCTGTTCATCGCGCTGGGCCCCGGACATGCGGGCGCGGCGCGCGCCGTCGCGGGGCTCGCTGCGGCGTTCGCGTTCGTCCTCGCGGGCCGCGGCTACTACCATGCGGAGGGGACGGCCGGCGACACCGCTATCCGGCTGATCTTCATCGCGCTCGTCGCGATCGGCATCAACTTCGCCGGCTGGTCGTTCCTTCCACGCACGACCGCCGACGCCGGCATCTCGGAGCTGATCGGCGCGGTCTGCGCGGCGACCTTCGGCACGGGCGTGCAGCTGCGGTCGCTCGAACGGCAGCGTTCGCTCGAAGTGATGAGCGGCATCAGCGCGGCGCTGCACCAGGCCGGCCACGTGAGCGACATGCTGACCGACGTACTGCGGGCCACCGGTGTGATGGTGCAGTCGCATTCGGGCTGGGTGTTCCTCGAGCGCGGCGGCCGGTACGAGACCGCGGCCGCCTTCGGGCTCTCGGGTCCCCTCGCCCGCAACGGCCAGGGAGCGGCAACGGGCTCGTGCCGGTGCCTCGAGCTCCTCCGCGCCGGACGGCTGCCCGCGCAGGGCAGCGTGGTGGACTGCGACCGTTTCACCAGTACGGGCACGACACTGCGCCACGCGAGCGTGCCCCTCCGCAGCGCTCGTACCGCCGGCGTGCTCAACCTCGTCCTACCGTCCGGCCGGCTGTCGACGCGGCGGGAGCTGTCGTTGATATCCGCGATCGGCGCGCAGGTCAGCCTCGCGATGGACAAAGCGCAGCTGCTCGACGAGCTGCGCGACAAGGAATTCGACCGCACCGACCTGATCCGCCGGCTCCTCAGCGCGCAGGAGGACGAGCGCAAGCGCATCGCGCGAGAACTGCACGACGAGGCCGGCCAGTCCCTCGCCGGTCTGATGCTGGAGCTCGAGGCGGCGCGGCTCGAGAACGCCCGCGGCACGCCGGTGACCCAGGAAACGCTCGCGCGCCTCCGCCGTCTCGCGGCGCGGACGGTGGAAGCGGTCCGGGGGCTGATCTACGACCTTCGGCCCGCGGTTCTCGACGATCTCGGCCTTGTGCCGGCGCTGCGGTGGTATACGCAGAGCCAGATCGCCTCCCGCGGGCTCGAGGTCACCCTAAGCGAACGGCTCGGCAGCGGGCGCCTCGACCCGACGCTCGAGACAACGGTGTTCCGAATCGCCCAGGAGGCGCTGTGGAACGCCGTCAAGCACGCCGGCGCCTCCCGGGTGGACGTGGACCTGTCCCGCACCGGCGACCGCCTGCTGATGCGGATTCGGGACAACGGGCGGGGGCTCACGGCCGGGGCCGCGCCCCCGGAGCGGCGCGGCCGTGTCGGCGTGGGCCTCGGCGGCATGGTGGAGCGCGCCGCCGCTCTCGGCGGGACGGTGCGGATCGCCTCGCGGCCCGAGGGCGGGACCGAGGTCGTGGCCGAGTTTCCCGCGGTTGTGGCCAGCCGCGGACAGACCGCGTGACGGACCGGGCGTGATGAACGGCGAGGCGGGGGGCGGCAAGATCAGAGTGCTGCTCGCGGACGACCACGCGATCGTCCGGGAGGGCGTCAAGCGCATCCTCGCCGGCGAGCCCGACATCGAGGTCATCGGCGAAGCGTCGGACGGCGCCGAGGCGGTCGCCCTGGCCAAGCAGCTGCGCCCCACAGTCGCGGTGCTTGACATCAGCATGCCGCGGCTCGACGGCATCGAGGCGACGCGCCAGATTCGCGCCGCGCTGCCCGAGACGCATACGATCGCGCTGACCATGCACGCCGACGACAGCTACGTGTTCCAATTGATCAAGGCGGGATCGTCCGGCTGCGTGCTCAAGCACGACGCGGCGCCCGACCTGATCGAAGCGATCCGATCCGCGGCGCGCGGGGAGGCGTTCCTCTACTCGCAGACGGCCACCGCGGTCGCCGAGGACTACCTCACGCGTGTCGAGAGCGGCGAGAACCGGGAGACGTACGACGGCCTCACCGCCCGCGAGAAGGAAATCCTTACGCTGATCGCCCACGGCGCCACCAACCAGGAGATCGGCAAGCAGCTGTTTATCAGCGTCAAGACGGTCCAAACGCACCGCGCCCACATCCTCGAGAAACTGGAGCTCCACGACCGCACGCAGCTCGTCCGCTACGCGATCCGCAAGGGGCTGATCGAAGCCTAGTCGAACCCGCTCCACACGATGCGCCGCCCTGCCGGCCGGCACCCGGCCGGCCGCCACGTCATCAACGCCGCGCCCGTCGCCGAAGGCACCGTGCTGTGGGAACCGACGGCGGAGGTTCGCGCGCGCGCCGAAATCACGCGGTACCTCGCGTGGCTGCGCGAGACGCGCGGCCTCGTCTTCGATTCCTACGACGCCCTCTGGCAGTGGAGCGTCCGGGACATCGCGGCATTTTGGGAGTCGATCTGGGACTTCTTCGAGGTGCGGGGCGCGCGGGTGCCGGGCGCGATCCTCGAGCGGGGGCGCGGCGCCGAAGGCGCGCGGTGGTTTCCCGGCGCCACGCTCAACTTTGCCGAGCGGGCCCTCCGGCACCGCGGCGGCGCGCCGGCCGTGCTCGCCTACTCCGAAACGCGGCCGCCGCGCACGCTGACCCGTGACGACCTCGGGCGCGACGTGGCCGCGGCCGCGGCGGGCCTGCGGCGGCTCGGCGTGCGGCGCGGCGACCGCGTCGCGGCGTACCTGCCCAACGGGCCCGAGGCCGCGGTGGCGCTGCTGGCGTCGGCCGGGCTCGGGGCGATCTGGTCGAGCTGCCCGCCGGAGTTCGGCACTCGCAGCGTCGTCGACCGCTTCCGGCAGATCGAGCCGCGCGTGCTGCTCGCCGTCGACGGCTACCGGTACAACGGCCGCGGCTACGATCGCATGGACGCGGTGCGCGAGATCGCCGCGGCGCTCCCTACGCTGGAGGCCGTGGTCGTCGTCCCGTATCTCAACGAGCGGGCGGATCTCACCGGACTGCACGGCGCGCGGCCGTGGGCCGACGTGATGACCCGGGCGGCGGGCGACTTCACCCCCGAGCCGGTGCCCTTCGACCATCCGCTGTGGATCCTCTACTCCTCGGGGACGACCGGGCTGCCGAAGGGCATCATGCACGGGCACGGGGGCGTGCTGCTCGAGCAGCTGAAGTGGCTCGCGCTCCACGCGGACGTGCGGCCGGACGACCGCTTCTTCTGGTTCTCGACGACCGGATGGATGATGTGGAACGTCGTCGTCGCGAGTCTGCTGGTCGGCGCGACGGCGATCCTGTACGACGGCAGCCCGGCCTACCCGGATCTCGGCGCGCTATGGCGGCTCGCAGCGGACGCCGGCATGACGTATTTCGGGACGAGCGCACCGTTTCTGCTGTCCTGCATGAAGGCCGGGCTCGAGCCGGGGAAAACGTTCGACCTGTCCCGCCTCCGCGGCGTGGGGTCAACCGGCGCGCCGCTCACTCCGGAAGGCTTCGCCTGGGTGTACGAACACGTGAGCCCGTCGCTGCTGCTCGGCTCGGCCAGCGGCGGAACGGATGTGGCGACGGCCTTCGTGCTGTCCTGCCCGCTCCTCCCGGTGCGCGCCGGCGAGATTCAGTGCCGCGGCCTCGGCGCGAAGGTGGAGGCGTGGGACGAGCACGGCCGGCCCGTGATCGACGAGGTCGGCGAGCTCGTCATCACCGAACCGATGCCGTCGATGCCGGTCGGCTTCTGGAACGATCCCGGCGGCGCGCGCTACCACGAAAGCTATTTCGAGCGCTTCGCGGGCGTGTGGCGCCACGGTGACTGGATCAAGATCATGCCGCGCGGCAGCTGCGTGATCTACGGCCGGTCGGACTCCACCCTGAATCGGGCAGGCGTGCGGATGGGCACAAGCGAGTTCTATCGGGTCGTGGAGGAGCTGCCCGAAGTGCTCGACAGCCTCGTCATCGACACCGGCGAGCTCGGCCGCGAGGGCCGGCTGCTGCTCTTCGTGGTCGTCAAAGACGGCGCGGCCCTCGACGATCGGCTGCGGGCGGCGATCCGGGACCGCCTGCGGGCCCAGCTTTCGCCCCGCCACGTGCCCGACGAGATCCATCAGGTCGCGGAGGTGCCCCGGACGCTGAACGGCAAGAAGCTCGAAGTTCCGGTCAAGCGCATCCTGGCGGGCGCACCGCCCGATCGCGCCGCCAGCCGGGACGCGCTCGCCAACCCGTCGGCCTTCGACGCGTTTGTCCGCCTCGCCGAAGAGCGAACGCCGCCCGCGTCCGGCGCGTAGCCCGGCCGGCTAGCGGGGCAGCGTTCGCGCGACGGCCGGATTGAGCGCGTAGAGGCCCACGACCTCGCCTTGGGCCAGCACGTGGCCCCCGATCGCGTTCCGGACATCGGACCCGGTGAAGCCGGCCGCAAGCGGCGGATGCGCGATGTCGAGCGCGTACACCTGAAAGTGATAGTGGTGCGCGATCGCGTCGTTCCACGGCGGGCAGGGTCCATCGTAGCCCGCGCGTCCGTCGCCGAAGTCGTTGAGCCCCCGCGCGCCGTGGCCCGTCGGCCCCGCGGGCTTGGCCGCGGAGCCGTTCGAGTCCTCGCCTTCCGCGAGCGCCGTCCTCGACGGCGGGATATCGACGAGCACCCAATGATAAAACGGACGCCGCTTGACGCCCGCGGGAATCACCCGGCCCTCTTTGTCGGCATCGGTGAACGCCGCCGGCACGTCCGGGTCGACCGCGAGGATCGCGTACGACGCCGTCCCGGCCGGGCCGTGGGACCATGAGATCTGCGGACTGACGTTCGGGCCGGGTGCGGTGCGGCCCGCCGCCGCCGCGACGCAAAAGCCGTAGATCGGCGGGATCACGCGGCCCGTCTGGAAGCTGTCTACGGTAACGCTCAACGCCGCCGCCCCCGCGGCGGGCGCCGGAGGCGCGGCGGCGAGCAAAACGGCCGTCAAACCCAGAAACACGATCGATCGGGCCATGACCGACCTTCCCGAGGGTACGCCGCGCACCGGCTTTCGGCTCTCGGCGGCCGGGATTCCTTCCCGTCACCGGCGCGTTAGCCTCTTATGGAACATCCGCGCGGCGTTTATGCGTGTAAGGAGCACGGGTATATCCAAAACCGGGACAACTATGAGAGCGCAGGCGAAGGTCACGGTGCACCAGCCACCGCGCGCCACGGTGGCCCGCGTAGAGGGCGATCTCGATCTGGTCAGTCTGCCCCAAGTCGAGCGGGAGCTGCGGGCGGCCGCGACGGAGTTCACGTCCCAAACGCTGCTTGCCGTCGATGTCACCGGCGTCACCTACCTCAACAGCGCCGCGATCCGTCTCTTATATGACCTGGCGGAGGATCTCCGCGCGCGACGGCGCCAGCTCCGGCTCGTCATGTCGTCCGACGCCCCGCTTCGCGCGCTCTTCCGGCGCCTGCGGTTCGATACCGTGATTCCCGTGCACGACACCGTTGATGACGCGATCGCCGAGTCGGGTTCCGACGCACCGTGGGGCCGCGGCGGCGGCGATCGCCCGAACGGATCTGGCTAGCCCACAGGGAGGCATACGGCAATGAGCGTGTCGATGAACGTTATCCCGTCGCTGCTGCGGATTCACCGCCAGCTGCGCATTCTCGATCAAGCGTATATGGACGCCGAAAGCAAGAAGCAAGTCCAGAGCGCGATGGAAGCCAAGCTGGACGAGTTGCACGCGATCCATGAGCTGCTCCCGATGGATCTGCGTGACAAGAGCTGGATTCTGTTGATGCAGGGCTACAGCGCCTGGGGGAAGCTGTCCAAGTCATAGGGCGTTCCCGCGTTTAGGCATCCCGCCCGGCCGGGAAAAATCGTGGTACTATGCGACTCTCACATCCCACGATTATCCGGTCCATTGGTCTCGCCGGCGCTTTCGCGATCGCCTGCGCGGCCGCGGCCGCTCCAGCCCCGATGGCGGTGAAGGTGGTGTCGGTCACGACGCCCGTTGCGCGCGGGACGGAAGGGCATCTCGTTGTCCAGACGGCGCCGTACGCGCAGTGCGGCGCGTCCGTCCAAGCCCAGACTGATCCCGGACGGACCATCGCGTCGCTGCCGACTCGGGCGGCCGATCCGTCCGGCGTGGTGACATTCAACGTCCGGGTGCCCGGCATCGCCAAGCCGGGCCCCTACCCCGTCACCGTTTCATGCCAGCGAGGCGCCAGGGCGGTTGTCACCCACCTTCGCGTCACGGTGCTCTAAGAACGCTCGCGGCGGCGCTACCGGTTCGACGAACCGAACCGGTCGGGACGAAAGGCGGACAAGCGCGGGTCGAGGCGGCCCGCGAGAATTTCCCCGGCCGCGGCGGCGGCGAGGTACGGCGCGAGGGTCACGCCGCTGTGCGTGACGATCGCGTAATAGCCCGCCACCCCGCCCTGCGGACCGATCACCGTTCGGCCGTCCGCCGGCATCGCCCGGATGCCGAGGCGGCTCGACTCGACGCCGGCCCCGTCGAGGCCCGGCAGTAACGCCGCCGCGCGCCGCACCAGCGCGGCCGCGAGATCGGGCGGCGCCTCGGAGACACCGGACGCGGTCACCGCGTCGTCGACGTCGTCCGCCTGCACCATGACACGCCCGCCGCCGTCGGGGCGGAACTGGCACGCCGGCGCGTGCACGACGCGCCCGAGCCGGGTCAGCGCCGGCGGCGTGATCGCGAGCACGCTGCGATTCGGCGCCATCGGGATGCCGAGGCCCGCCGACGCCCCGAGCCCTCCGGCCCATCGTCCCGCGCAGTTGACGACGACATCGGCCTCGTGCACTTCGCCGGACTCCGTGCGCACGCCGGTGACGCGGTCCCCCGCCCGCCGGATTTCACGCACGCCGGTCTCCGCCATAACGCGCGCCCCCGCCGCCGCCGCCGCCTGTGCCATGGCATGGACGTAGACGGTCGTCTCGACCCACCCTTCCTCCGGAAAGAACCCGATCGTCGTGTCGCGGAGCGCCGCGTCCGGAATGTCCGGTTCGAGCGCGCGCACGCGGGCCGGCGTGATCTCCTCGGCCGCGTAGTCCCAGGCGCGCAACCGGTCGATGCGCTCCCGGAGCGCCGCGCGTTCCGCATCGCCCGCCGCCATGTGCACATTCCCGCCGCCGTGCCACCACGGGCAGGCGCCGAAGTCGGCTCGAAGCGCGGCGTGGGCGCGCATCCCTTCGACGTTCAACTCGTGGTAGGCGCGCGGCGTCTTCTGGTTGGAATTGGTCCAGGCGAAACTCGCGGCGGAGGTCCCGCCGCCGATCCGGCCGCGGTCGAGAAGCGTGACGGCGGCGCCGCCCCGGGCCAGACGGCAGGCCGCCGAGGCGCCGATCACGCCGGCTCCGATCACAAGCGCACGCATTCGCAGTCGCTATTCGCCGGGATGCGGATGCGCCCCTCGGCTCGCGTATGCGCCGGGATCCGAGCGGCTCAGGACCTGGGGGGCGTGAGACTACGATGCGGCCCGCAGCTCGCGGCCGACGTGCCGGATCGCCCGGCCTTTGGCCGTGCCCACCTTGGGCATCTCGATGACGCCGGACGTCGCCTTCGGCGCCACCGGCAGAATCACGGTGAGCACCCCGTTGTCGTACGTCGCGTTCGCCCGGCGGGCGTCGACCGGCGCGGGCAGCACCACGCTCCGACGGGCCGGCCCGGTGCTCCATTCCCGGCGCACGTGCTCGACGCGCTTCTGGCCGGGCCCGCGCGCCTCTTGCTCCATGGAAAGCTGGCGGCCCCGGACTTCGATCAGCATGTTGGCCGGCTCGAGGCCCGGAGACGGCGCGGTCACGACGACGCGGTTATTATGACGGTACAGATTGACGGGCAGCCGTTTCACCCTGGTGTCCTCCTTGGATGGACCGCCGCACTACGGCGGCGTCTGCGCCGGCGGGTTCTGGGCGGGCGGAGCCGTCTGATCCGGCGGAGCCGGCTGCGCCGGGGGGGCGCTCTGCGCCGGCGGTTGCGGCGGCGGTCCCTGGCTCACGACCAGATCGACCGCGTCGCCGCCGGAGGCCTGACCGCCGGCCGCCAGCTGCTGACGGATGACGGTGCCGGCCGGCACCCGGTCGTCATACGTGTAACTGACTTGACCGGCCTGCAGACCCGCCGCCCGCAGCTGCAACTGCGCCTGCGCGAGCGACACGCCGGTGACGTTCGGTACGACCGCCGTTCCCGAGTACGACGCCGGCTGCACGCCGGGCGTGCTCTGCGGCGCGCCGGGCTGGGCGCCGTCGGGTGACGACGGCGTCGAGGCCTGGCCTGGTCCCTGACTCACCACCAGATCGATTGGCGTCTTCGGCGCCAGGTGCGCCCCGGGGTTCGCGGACTGCGAGGCGACCATGCCGGCCGGGACTTTGTCACTGTGAGCGTAGCTCGTGTTGCCGGCCCGCAGGCCGGCCGCGGCAAGCCGCCGCTGGGCGTCCGCGGGCGATGCGCCGCGTAGGTCCGGCACCACGCCCGACCCCTGGCTCACCACAACGTGAATGGCGGCTCCGCCGGCGACCGCACCGCCGGCGGGCGGATCTTGCGCCACGATCGTCCCGGCGCTCGCGGTCGGGTCCTGGCGGCTCTCGACGGCCAGGGTGAAATGATCCGACGCGGCGACCTGTTGCGCCGCCGCGAGCGTCTGTCCCACGAAGGACGGCGCCCGCGGGCCGGCGGGAGGCCGGTGTGCGACGAACTGGTAGCCTTGGTAGGCGACCGCGGCGATCAGCCAAAGACCAACGAGTCCGACCAGCACGACCGCGGCCTGCGGCGCGGCGGTTCGGCGCCGGTATCGCGCCGACAGAACCGGCGTCCGCGCCGTGTCTCGCAGCCCGGCCGAGGAACGTCCGACCGGCGCGAGACGGACCGTGGCGCCCCGCGCGAGCGCCGCGGCGAGCCCGTTCGACGCCGCCGCACCCGGGGCCGCTCCGTGCCGGCCGCCCGGACGGATCGGCAGTACCTTTGTCGCAGCCTCGTCCCGGCCGAGCCGTGCATAGATGCGGCGCAGGCTCGCCGCGAGCTCGCCCGCGCTCGGGTACCGTCCGTCGGGCGATTTCGCGAGCAGCCGGCGGACGACCGCGACCGTCGCCTCCGACAGGTCGGGCCGAATCCACTGCAGATCGAACGGCGGCTCGTGGATGTGTTTGAGCGCCATCGCGACGGGCGCCTCGGCCTCGTCGAACGGAAGCCGTCCCGCGAGCGCCTCGTACAGCACGACGCCGAGAGAGTACTGATCGGACGCCGGACCCGCCTGCTCTCCCGCGGCCTGTTCGGGCGAAATATACTGCATCGAGCCGAGCACGGTGCCGGTCCGCGTGTGCGACGTCGCGTCGAGCGTCCGCGCGATGCCGAAGTCGGCGACCTTCACGTGCTCGTCCGGCGTCAGCAGAATGTTGTGGGGTTTGACGTCGCGGTGGATGACGCGCCGCGCGTGCGCATAGGCGAGCGCGTCGGCGATCTCGGCCGCGATCCGCAGCGCGGTCGCTTCAGAGAGCCGCTCCCGCCGCCGCATCAGATCGCGGAGCGTGCCGCCCTCGACGAACTCCATGGCGATGTACGGCGTCGACTCCGCGCCGTCGTGAGCGTACACCCGCACGATCCGCGAATGGACCAGGGCGCTCGCCGCCTCCGCTTCCTGGCGGAACCGCTCCCGGAACTCTTCGTCGCGGGCGAGGTTCTCCGCGAGCACTTTGACCGCGCAGGCGCGGTCGCGCTGCCGGTCCCACGCCCGGTACACGGTCGCCATCCCGCCGCTGCCGAGCACTTCGCGCAATTCGAAGCGGCCGGCGAGCAGCTGCGGCTCACCGCCGGACCGCTCCGTCCCGCCCGGCGCGGGGTCGCCGGATTCCGCGTCGCTCTTGCGAATCGCCATACGTGATGCCGTTGCTCTCCCTACGCCGGGTCGTGGTGCCCCGGCGCACACCTTCATCGCATGCGTTTTCCCCCGTTCGGGGAGCGGCGTCCAGCCGCTCGGGGGCGGCCGGCCGCGGTCACACGCGGGCGATTCCTGGGCAAAATGAAGCCGTCATGCGATCACCAAGTGGATTTTCACAACTGGTCGTGGGGGCGGCCTTTCTCGTCGGGCTGGTCGCGGACTTCGTCGTGCCGGACTCGGGCGTGTCGGCGGCGCTCACACGCGTGCTCGGCGCCTCCTCCATCGGACTCGCGATCTGGATGCTCGCGCGCATCGCGCGATAAGCGTCTACTCTTCCGCGACGATGCCGCGGCGGATGGCGTAGCGGACGAGGTCGGTCTGACTGTGCAGGTCGAGCTTGCGCATGAGATTGGCGCGGTGGACCTCCGCGGTACGCGGGCTGATGCCGAGCCGCTGCGCGATCTCCCGGTGACTGCGGCCCTCCGCGGCGAGGTGCAGCACCTCGCGCTCCCGGTCCGTCAGGGTGTCGTAGACGTCGGTGGGACCGGCGCCCGCCGAAGCGCCGCCCCCGTACGCGGCGATGGCACGCTCCGACAGCGTCGGACTCAGGTAGCGCCGGCCGGCGGCCGCCTCCCGCACCGCCCGCACGAGATGCTCCGATTCGGAGTTCTTGAGGACGTACGCGCCCGCGCCGTTGCGCAGCGCCTCCAGCACGTATGGCTCACTCGCGTGCATGGACAGGACGACGACTTGCGTACCCGGGGATTCCTTGCGCACGCGCCGGGTGACCTCGAGCCCGGTGAGCCCGGGCATCATGAGATCCACGACGAGCACGCGGGGCTTGAGCGCGGCGACGAGATCTACGGCGTCGAGCCCGTCCCCCGCTTCGCCGAGGATTGAGAACAGCGGCTCGGCCTCGAGGACCGCCCGCAGGCCCTGCCGGACCACGGGATGGTCGTCCGCCAGGACGATCGTGACAGGCATCGTCACGCCTGTCGCGGCATCCCGACGATCGCGATCGGCAGCGTGGCCGTGATCCGTGTCCCCGTCCCAGGGCCGGTTTCCAGGACCAGGCGCCCGCCGACGAGGGACGCCCGTTCCCGCATGCCGACAAGACCGTTCGACTCGACCCCGGCCGGGTCGAACCCGCGGCCGCGGTCTTCAATCTCCATCGACAACGTGTGGTCCGCCGCCCAGACGCGCAGACGCACGTCCGAGACGCCGGCGTGCCGCGCCACGTTGGTCAAAGCTTCCTGTGCGATGCGGTAGGCCGCCGTCTCAATGCCGGTACTGAACCGGCGGTCCAGATCTGCGTGGGTAAAGGCGACCCGTACGCCGGTCTGGGCCTGGTATCGCTCCACGTGCCACAGCAGCGCGGGGAGAAGGCCAAGGTCGTCCAACACGGCGGGACGCAGTCGCAGCGAGATGTCGTGGACGCGCGTCATCAGATCCGCGACCACGTCGCGGGCGTTTTGGAGGCTCCCGTCCGCGCGGCCGTCGCGCCGCGGCGGCAGCGCCTCGAGGGTCAGCTTGAGCCCTGTCAGCGCTTGACCGATTTCGTCGTGGAGCTCACGCCCGATGCGCCGCCGTTCGGTCTCCTGTATCGCCACCAGGTACGGCGCGGCATCCGAGACCGCGGGGGTCCCGTTCCCCCGGAGCGCCGCGGACGCGGCCGGCCCGCCGGGCCGGACATCGGACGTATCGGGCGCCGCTCCCGCGCTGCCGTGCACCGCCGGAAGCCGCGACTGCCACGCCTCCCAGGCCGCATTGCCGGCCGGGGCCGCCGTCGCGAACGCGAGTCGCGGGTGCGGCGCCGTGGCGCCGAAGATCTTGGCGAACGATGGAACCGCGTCCGTCGTGGTGACGATATGCTCGAGCGCCTGGACGATCTGCGGATCGTAATCCCCGCCGGCGCGCGCCGTGATGCGGGCCAGCGCGCCCTCGGCGGGATACCCCGCGCGATGCGGACGCGCGGAACAGAGGGCATCGTATGAGCCGGCCACCCGAATGATGCGCGCGCCGAGAGGAATCCGCTCGCCCCGCAGGCCGTCCGGGTACCCACTGCCATCGTAGGCCTCGTGATGCGATCGGACGTACTGCGCGACACGGCCCATGCCGGGAAGCCTCGCCAGTACGTCGGCGCCGATCGCGGAATGCCGCTTCATCAGCGCTTTTTGCGCGTCGGACAACACGGCGGGCGTCGCCTCGAGATCGCGCCGGAGCAGCATCATTCCGAGATCGTGCAGCTTGGCCGCCACCCCCACCAGCTCTATCTCGGACGGCGGGAGCCCCAATTGCCGCGCCAGCCGCTCCGCCCACCAGGCGACCCGCTCCGAATGCTCGTGCATGAACGGCGACAGGCTCTCGTCCGACTCGACGAGCGACGACAGCGTGGCCGCGATCTGCCGCCGCCGCATCCCCGCCACCCGCGCCTGGCCCCAGTACATCGCGAGCACGGAAATGAGCAGCGGCACGACCCAGAACGGATGGATCACGGCGAGCCGCGCGGCGGCGGCGCCCAACAGCAGTGTCCCGGCGTATCCCGCGCCGCCTTCCTTCAGGGCCCGGAGCCACAGGTCCCACGCACCGGTCCGCTTGCGCAGCGCCGACCACGTCGCGACCAGCCAGGTGTTGATCAGCAGGTAGGCGAGTCCGGCGCCGGCCGCCGCGATCGACAGCCGCGCCTGAGCCGGAAGCCACGCCAGGTCGGCCCAGAGCCGGTGGAAGAGCATGATAACCAGGCTCCAGGTCAACAGGTACTGCGTCACGTTGAAGACGATCGTGGGGAGGCTGAGCCGCCGCCGGCGCCGGTTCGCGAACTGCGCGATGACCGCGCCCATTGTCGTCGGGATCAGCGCGAGGTGGACCGGAAAGCTCAAGAGGATCGCGAACGACGCGCCGGTACCGAGCACCAAGAAGATCTTCGAGCCGAGCGGAAACTGGTACATGCCGCCGAGTCCAACCGCGGCCGCGGCCGCGAGCAGTGCCGCGACGGTGCCCGCCGGCCCGTCGAGCGCAACCGTCGGCGTCGTCCCCCCGGGCGGCGCCGCGGCCGGCAGCAGGCAGCACCACGCCGCGGCGGCGAACGCCGCGACAAAGACGGCGGCCTCGAAGGAACGGCTCGCTACCGAGGCTCCGGTAAAGAACCCCTTCGGTGCCTGTCTCACGCCGGTGGCGGGCTCGCTACATCGAGCCCGACGGCATAGGCTGCGGAGCCGGATTATCGACAATGAGGAGCCCTCACCCCGGGGTTCTGCCCGCTGCGGAGAGAGCTTAGACCTGCGAGAATTCGGCGTGGGTGCGGCTATTGCCGGCAAATCTTCCGCCGACCTTCACGTGGTATGCCGCGGCCGTGCGGCATTCTGCGGGGGAATCTCCGCACTCACACCGCGGCCGGCTGATCGCCTCGCCGGCGCACCATCCGTACGGCCGCGGCCACCAAGTCCGCGTTGTCTCGAGCGGGGGCGCCGTCCGCAAGCAGCAGCGTGTCCTCGAGACCGACGCGGATGTCGCGCCCGAGATCCAAGGCCGCGTCCAACACGGCCCAGGTCGCGACGCCGTCTCCGTGATGAAGACGCGGGAGCCAGATCCCCGCGTCGTCCAGCGCCGCGTCGATCGCCGCCGCGGCGGCGACCGCCTGCTCCGGATCCCGCGGCAGCGCCTCGACCAGGACGCGCAGGCACCACGCGGCAAGTTGGCTGGCGACAAATGACCGAACATCGTCCACGGACCACAGACCCGCCTCGATACCGATGCCGCGGCGCATCAACACCTCGCACACATGCGCCGTGCCGATCTCCGAGAAGTTGACCGACGCGTAGTCGGGGAGCACGATCCAGGCTTCGATCAACCCGGCGCGCACGCGCGGGTCCGGCGCCATCCACGCGCCGGTGCTGACGCCCACCGGGAGCCCCGGACACGCGGCGCGGATGGCCGAAATCGCCGCTCCGCAGTCCGCGGCATCGAGCGTCTCGGCCCCGTCCGTCCCCCGCGGATGGATGTGGAGCGCCGCGGCGCCCGCGGCTGCCGCGGCGGCGGCGTCCTGCGCCAGTTCTTCCGCGGTCAGGGGTACCGCGGCGTGCTCGGCCCGGCGGCGGCCGCCGTTGAGACACGCCTTCACCAAAATCCGGCGTCCGGCCGTCCGCACACCCGTACGCGACCTCCCGCTTTATCCGGCCCGCTCGACCGCGAGAATGAGGTGGGCCTTGGACCGGGCGCCGTCCGGCAGCATCTCCCAGGCCGCCCGCAGGCGCGCGAACTGGATGGACGCCGCCGGCGCCGCGCACCGGGACAGCCAGACGTCGGATCCGTGCGCCTTCCTGAGGTCCCGCCGCGGCAGCACCGGCGCGTACGGCACCGAGAGGCGCGCGTCCTCCCCGCCGATGCGGCGGAGCGCCGCGTACGCCGCCTGAAACTCCCGCACTGCGCGATCGCTCTGCGATTTCACGGTCATCGTCTCCGTTGCCTCCGATGTGCGCGCCGGCCCCCGACTCCGTTCGGCGCCGCGCGCGATGTGGTGATCACGCCCGGCTAATTGGAAATCTGCGCAGCGCCGGCCTGCGTTCGTCCGGGCCCGCCGGCGAGGATTTTGCGTCCGCGCGCCGGCTCGTTTGAGTACCCGCGGCAATCGTTTCGAGTCGGCGTCTGCGGATCATCGCGCGTGGGCACACAACATCTGATGGATCCGGCAAAGTTCGGGCTGCATCCGCTCAAACCGCGACTCAGGGCAATTCCGCGACCGGACCCGTTCGCGCCGCCTGGCACCCCCGACGGACCGTCCGGCGGCCCCCGCGAGACGGCGTCGTCGCGATCGGCCGACGCGATCCGGGTGTTTCTCATCGACCCCCACGCCCTGCTCCGGCACGGCCTGCGGGTGCTGCTCGGGTCGCAAGGCGACCTCGAGATCGTCGGCGAGGCCGGCAGCGCAGCCTCGGCGGTCGACGAGGTGGCGGCCTCGAAGCCGGACGTCGTGCTGATGGACATCGCCGCGCCCGCCGCCGACGGGATCGGCGCGATTCGCGCCATCAAGACGCGGTGTCCCGCGACGCAGGTGCTCGTGCTCACGGCGCAGACCGACCAGGAGATCTTCCGCGAGGCCGCGGCCGCCGGTGCCGTCGGCTACGTCCTCAAAGACATTTCGCCGGTCAATCTGTCGAACGCCATCCGGGCCGTGCAGTCCGGCGCCACCATGATCAACCCGGTTCTCGCGAGACAGATGGTCGAAGGCCTCGCGCAGGACGAGGCCGCCGCCGCGGGCGGCGCCCCGCGCCGGCCTCACCGGCTCACGCCGCGCGAGACGAACATCCTCGTGGAGGTCGCGCTGGGCCTGGGCGACAAGGAGATCGCGGTGAAGCTCGGCCTCTCCGAGTCCCGGGTGAAGAACTGCCTGCGGGCGCTCTACGGACGGCTCAGTCTCCGCAATCGCGCCCACGCCGCCGCGTTCGCGGTCCGGAGGGGCTTAGTCTAGAACCGTTCGCCCCGCGGAGGTCCTCCCCGGCAGGACACCAAAGACTTTCTGCTGTGAACCGCGTCCGCAGACCGGCGTGGTCCCTTCCGAAACCCGACCGGTCCAATGCCGGGATGTGGGCGATCGGCGCCGGCCACGGCATGACGCACGCCTATTCCGCGGCGTTCTACCTCCTGCTGCCGTTCCTCGCCAAAGACCTCGGCCTCTCGTACGCGCAGGTCGGCCTGATCGTGTCGCTGCGCCAGCTGATGAGCACGCTGGTGAACCTGCCCGCCGGCGCGGTGGTCGACACGCTCGGCAGGCGAAGCCTCTTCATGAGCGTGTCCCTCGCGTGGGCCTCCCTGCCGTACCTGGTCGTCGGGCTCACGTCGAGCTACGCCGTCATCCTCCTCGCGGTCGGCGTCGTCGGCCTCGGCAGCTTCCTCTGGCATCCCGCGGCCATCACCGCGCTGTCCGAGATGTACCCGGACCGGCGGGGATACGGGCTTGCCCTTCATGAGCTCGGCGCCAACCTCGGCGACACGTTGACCCCGCTCGCAGCAGGGTTTCTGCTCGCCGCGCTCAACTGGCGGCAGGTGATGCTGATCATCGTGGCGGCCGGCCTGCTGCTCACGCTGCTGATCACGCGCGTCATGGCCCACGCGCACCGCCGGTACGGCGGCCGCGCGGAGCGCGGGCCGACGGTCAAAGACTACCTGGCCGGACTCGCGCTGCTCGCCCGGAACGGCCGGCTGCTCGCGCTGGCAATGATCTCGGGCGTCCGCGCGATGACGCAGATCGGTCTCAGCACGTTTCTGCCGCTGTACCTCCTGAACGCGCAGCATCTGTCGCCGGCCCTGATCGGCATCTACCTGGCCGTGGTGCAGGGGTCGGGCATGATTGCCACCCCGATCGCCGGCACGCTTTCGGACCGCATCGGGCCGAAGCGGGTCGCGACGGTGGGCATGTTCAGCACGAGCGTCGTCCTGGTCGGATTCGCCGCGCTCAACCTGGGCGCCGCCTTTGTCGCCGCCCTCGCGGTCCTGGGCTTCTTCACGTACTCGATGCGGCCGGCCATCTTCCGGTGGGCGCTCGGCGTTGTGCCGAGAGAATACGAGGGCACGACCGTCGGCATTCTCTTCACCACGCAGGCGCTGCTGCCGACGGCGATGCCTCTCATCGGCGGCTATCTCGGGGACCGGTACGGCCTCTTGTCGATCTTCTACGTGATCGCCGCGACGGTGCTCGTGGCGAACGTGGCTGTGCTCTTCGTCCCGGACGTGAAACGCCCGGCCGCCGTGCCGGAGGCCGCGGGAAACTAGCGCGGGGACACAGCGGCGCCGCGAATCCTTCGCGCCGGATCGCGCCGTTACAACGCCGCGAGATGCGCCGGCAGACCGGTCCCCTCGAGTCCGCGCATGACGCATTCGGCCTGTGCGCGTGTCCGATATGGCGGGGTCATCACCTGGGAGACCGCGCCGTGAGGCACAACGACCACGATGTACCCTTTGCTCATGACCAGATGCTTCATCCGTTCGGCGGTCATGGAGCTCGCGAACGTCCCGACGCTGACCGCGTAGACCGCGCCGGACCGCGGGCGATGGGCCGGCCGGAGCGCTGCGATCGCCGACGCGTACGACGCGACGGCGCGCCCGACGATCCTCCGGGCGGTGACGCCCGGCACCGCCGCGATCACCCGCGCCGTCTGCCGGTTC
>Ga0070731_10000470_pt1 | contig 55131 bp, 59 predicted proteins | sample Coa_R1_2_FD_66448 | JGI IMG/M metagenome (GOLD analysis project Ga0070731, IMG submission 66448) | Surface soil microbial communities from Centralia Pennsylvania, which are recovering from an underground coalmine fire - Coalmine... | ecosystem: Environmental > Terrestrial > Soil > Unclassified ... | reverse complement strand
CGCGTCGGGCGCCCAGGTCGCGATCAAGACCGGCTCGACGGTGTCGTTCGTGATCTTCGACCTCCACGGCTCGGTCGTGGCCCTCTGCCCGTCCGGCTCGACCTCGCTCTCGGACGCCTAATGCGAGCGTAGCGAGCCCCGCCAGTGTCAGGCGCGCCTACCGAAGAGCTTCGTTCAGAAAGGCGGTAACGGCATCGGGCTGCTTGACCAAATCGGTGAAGCCGCCTGCTGTCTGCGCCTCGAGGCGCGGCATGGTCTCGCCAAGCACGGCTGCGATACTCGCCGCGCTCTCGGCCGTGCCCGACACGACGAGCCCGGTTATCGCCTGTCGGGCCTCAGCGAGCAACGCCAAGGCGTGCCGCTCCTGGGCTCGCCACCCGATGACCAGCAACGTGGTCATCCGCTTGATGTTGTCCTCCAAGGCCGCGAGGTGATCGCTCGGACATTCGAAACCTAACTTTCCCGTGGTGGGCAGCGCCAAGGCTGGATACAGGAGCTCGTGCGCCGCCTCGCGCCGCGGTCCCGGGGTCGAGATGTTCGACCCGACGAAGCGGTACCACCCACTCGCTTCACGCCACCATGAAGGGGCGTTGTAGATGAGGTCCCGTCGATGGTCTCCGGCCCCGTTCAGTGCGCGCTGCACGACGGCATGACCCCAGTCGACCGAACCATGAGCCTTGATGAGTCGCGTCGGACCGGCCACATAGCTTTCGAAACCGGTGATTGCGAAGAACGGCTCGAGCGCGTCCTCGAGCATGAGGTCGTAGTTGAAAGTCAGGTACGTGACTTCCTCGTTATGACGACGACGCCACCGCTCAATCGCATCGCTCAAGATCACGTAATTCGTTTGGCCGAATGCGGCTCTCGACCATTGCGTCCCAGCATCCCAGATGATCTGCTGCAGGTAGAAGCGCAGGCCGGTGAGTTGTCGGATCCCGAGCTCGTCATCGCCGATCTCGTCGACGATCCTTTGGATCTCGTCCTCGACGAGGATTCCTCGGGCGATAGCTGCATCGAGGCGCATGAACAGGGCGCGGGCAACAGGAAACTTCTGCATCGCAGGCCCAAAAGTGCCTGGTCGCGCCTCGAAAAGTTGTCGCGCTAACGGAGGACGCCAGACCTCCGCATGTTCTGCCTCAGCGAAACGAGGGGCGACCGAGTCGTAGCTCGCGCCTGCCCCGAAGATGACTACGAGCATCGATAGGGAGCCTAGTCCGTCGGCCGGGCGTAGAACCGTCTGGCCCGCAGGCCCCTGCGAGGCCCCATGGACGTGTTAAGACGAGGCCGATCGTCAGGCGCCTGTCGCATCGAGGGCGATTCGCATGACGAACATAGATGCGCCAAACGCCGCTACAGGGTCCACGGAGTCGCGAAAGATGACCAGGTTGAAGCGGTCCGGGTCGTCGAGAAAGGCGACCGAAGGGACGATAAGACCCTGGACGCGCGGGACCTGACTCAAGATGTAGGCGCTGGCCGCCTGCGTTTGATGGAGATCGAGGATCCAATCATTGATCGGTCCGGCGCCCATCGCCGCGACGACGTCGGAATCGGTTAGATCGAGCGTTCGGTCCAGAGAAACGGCGACGCGAAAGACCTCGCGTTCGAGGTGCTCCGAGTGCCCGCCCGGAAGGTCGGCGCCCACGTGGCGGGCGTACTCGGCCGTGATGACGGCCCTATCTCGCGCGAAGTAGTAGGCACGGACGCCACGGGCGCTCCAGCGATTGTCATCGGCTTGCCCGAGGTAGGTGTCGTCGAGGACCGAGCGCGACGATCCGGCCGGCCGATGGCGAAGCAGGTCGCCTGACCACGAAGCGACCAGATCGGCAAGGGGCATGGGGCGTCTTTAGGCCCAGTGACCCTCGAGCGCGTTGATCAAGAGCTGGCGCACCGCTTCGAGATCGCCGTGGATCATCGCCTCACGGGGGGTGCGCATGCGCAGGCTGCGCCGAGGCGTCGTCATGAACGCGGGAACGTCACCGTTATAGGCCTCGGCCGCCAGGGCAAGGATTTCCCTGGTCGCTACGAGACGGCGCGACACATCGTCATCGATGGCCACCGCCACCGCACCTCGGGCCTCCCAGCGCTCCACACTGCGGGCGCTCACGTCAAGGACGCGCGAGAACAGCTCTTGAGAGAGTCCAAGACTGGCACGGAGCGATCGGATGTCGCGTGATCGAACGTCGTCCATTCCTTACCTCATGTCCCGACAGGTGTCGGCACATCAACAAGATAGACGACAAGCCGAGGGAGGTCAACTCGACGACGCATTACCGCCGCAGTCGCCGTGAGCTGGACCCCCGCAGGTTCCGACCCTCTCGATACTCCTCCTGGATCCATAGCGGCAGGTTAGGAATCATGACTCGGAGGACGCCGCGACGGCCGCGAAGCTTCTTGAGGTCGCAACGAGAGTAGTCGAGGCCATGACCGGGACGAAGATCGCCGGCGCACGCGAGCACCTACGCGGCCTTCGTGGTAGCCGATCTGGATCGAGAGCGGGCGCGTGCGAACCGTGAGGCGCTAGCTAAGAGCGGGCCGGGCACCGTGTGACTGATCGAGGCGACCAGCTCCTCGGGACGTGGACCGTCTCCCTTCCGCCATGAAGTCTGCCGGAGCGTGACGACTCGAACATCCGTTCTGTTTATGGTTGAATCCCCGGATCATGCATCTCCACCCTGCGCCAGCTGCCGAGCGGCGAGGGCCGCTTGCACCGCCTTGTCCGCCCCCAGTTCGGCTGCCCGTGCCAGCACGATCGGCTCGATGAGCTCCTGAAAGCCCTTGTAGCCATGGACATACGCCGCCGCCTCGAGGACCTGGGCGACATCGTGCGGGATGCGGATGTTGAGCTGGGGCAGGTCCCTGACCCGCGGTTTGCCGGACACCCGGGCGGTCTTGCCTTCGCCTGCCATTGTGCTAGACTCTATACTATAGAGTCTAGCATCGGAGCAACCATCGTGGCGATCTCCGGCCCGGCGGGAAACGCAACGGAACGAACTCTCGAGCGAGTCCTAGCGCGTGAAGCCGCCCGCTTCGGCGTCGCCCGAGCCCTGCCGCTCGACCTCGAGCCGCTGCTGTCGGATCTCGGCATCGCGTTGCGAGCCGAGCGTCGTACGGCTGGGCGAGGACATGGATGGCTGCAGCGCAGCGGCGCGTCATGGCAGATCGTGGTGGACGCCAGCAGCGGAGCCGCCCGTCAGCGCTACACGGCTGCCCACGAACTCGGGCACTACGTCGTCGAGGCCTGGACGGGCTATCGCCCCGTCACCCGACGTGACTATTGGATGCTTGAGACAGCCTGTCAGCGATTTGCGGCCGAACTACTGGCTCCCCGCGAGGTCGTCGAGTCTTGTATGGCGCCCGGCCTCGACTCTTCCGCTGCCCTCATTGCCGCGATTGATCGCCTCATCGCGGCGACCGGGCTGTCGCTGGAAGCCGCCGCCCGCCGGGTCGTCGACATCTGCGGCCGTCCGGCCGCGGCTGCGGCGCTCAGCGTCCCGGCCAAGGAGTCAACGCCTCGTCGTCACGCCCAGATTCTGTGGGCGCGATCCAACCAGCCTTGGATCCCAATGAGCCGCGGGCGTTTGATTCGCAAGGATCACCCCCTGCGAGACGCCACCCGGACCGCAACGTCACTGGACGCTGGAGAGTTCGCCACAGTTGTTCTTCCTCGCGCTAGCTCGAGCGCGGTCGCGCGACGCCAGAGCGGCCTGGTCTTGATTGGCGCGCTGCTCGACGACGTTCGCGCCTAGACGCTCGCCCCTCTCCGCTGCGGTGGCTCGGTGTAATCCAGGAGCCCGAGCGCACCACCCGGATAGCGCAGCTGAGGTCCTTGTCGCGCGGCCGCGAGCTCAGCGATTCGCGCTTCCGGCAAGAGACGGCGCCGATAGAGCGGGGTCCCTGGCGTTCGGGTAAGTTCCCGGGCGAGGCCGACCATGTCGTCCTGGAGCGATCCGCCGGTCGGCTCGAGGCCTAGAACGCAGCGATCTATGGCGTTGCCGAGCGGTTCGAGAAGGCGGCGTTCGGCGAGCTTTCGCGCCGCCACACGGTCAATTGCAAAGGCGACACGCCAGAGACGCCGGAAGCGAGCTTGCTGGGCGGCCAAATGACCGCCGGTGATTCCGTGGTCCGGCTCTGCGGCCTCGAACTTGGCGAGCGACAAGACATCACCGTTGATCAAGACCTGCACCTCGGCGATCTTGGAGTTCATGTCGCGCGGAGGGCAGTACATGACGAATGAGCCGGCGTCCAAGCCGAAGTCGCGCTCGATCAGGCGCACGGCGTTGAGGCGGTTGGCCGCGCCCTGCCGAGCTCGTTCGCGGCCATCGGCGATGTCCGACGGGCCGGTGTAGAGGTCCTGGAGCGCCTTGGCCGACTGCGGCAATTCGTACTCGAACTTGCTCGTGAACTGCTGGTGGAGGTGCCGCCAGCGAAGGGCTCGTGCCAGACGAGGCACCGCCACGAGCGCGCGGCGATCGCTGTCGGAGAGACTACCCCTCTGGGAGCCGGCACTCGCGAAGTCTTCAAGGACGGAGAGCATCTCAGCATCCGTGGACTCGAGCAGCTTGACTTCAAGTTCCGAGAGGAACTCGGACTCGCGGTGGCGGTGCAGATCGGTGAGCTCGGCGATGGCGCGCTCGAGCATCGCGGCGGCACAGACTTTGGTCTTGTGGAACAGGGCGATCTCCGCGAGCTGGTATCGGCTCTCGAGGAGATCGAGGATCGCGGTCACGGCATCTGTTCGAATTCGATTACCGGCTCGAAGGTTGATCACGAGCCGAGCGTCCTGCCGATCCTCAAGGGCCTTCGTCCGAATCTCCAGGTACTCGAGCAGCCGCGTGTCGAAGCTGCGCTCCTTGCCGATGTGATGCCAGTCCCGGTGGAGGTAGTCGAGGATGTCGGCACAGATCGTGTTGCCGATCAAGTCACGGCACACACCGAGCCGGAAGCGGTCCTGGCTCTTGATCGGCCGCGGATCCTTGCTTATCAGCAGTTCGACGATTTCGGTAGCCGTAAGCGTGCGACGACCGTTCTCGTAGACCAGGGCTGCAGCTTCTGCATCGGCGCGGAACTGGCGGTTGATGACCGTCCTCAAGGAGTCCCGATGCTTGACACGGTTCCAGTCCTTGCGCCCCAGCACCAACTTGAGCCGCGGAGGCCGATCGTGGGAGTCGAGCCGCCCGAGCTCATCCTCGATCGTGTGGCCCGCCGGCAAGTGGCCGATGTCATGCAGGAGGGCGCCGAGTCGAACGAATCGTCGCTCGGTGTATGTCAACTCGCGGTCGAGTCGCCATTTCCCGGCAAGCTCGGTCGGGCTGGGCTGGACACGCGAGTTCCGTTTCAGAGCCTGGATCATCATCTCAACGACCGCTCGGGTCCCGAGGGCGTGCTCGAAGCGAGTGTGCGTGGCACCTCGATAGACGAGGCAGGTCTGACCCAGCTGATAGATGCCGCCAAGGTGCTGGAACGCTGGGTGATTCACAATCGGCAGCTCGTCTTCGGCGAGGCGGACGAGCCCATGAATCGGAATGAAGAACTCCTGTAGGTGCAGGGTATCGGGCGCTCGCCGCCGATCGTCCTGGTCGGGAGTCCAACCCTTCGTTGCCTCGAAACCAGCCGGGAAGGTTCGGGGGTTCGTGTCCAACTCCTCGGACGACGAGGGCTCGACGCGGGCCTTCGCTCGACGGCTGGGGGCCACCCGGAACTCCTTGGCACTTCAGGCCTGGCGCGCCTTGCGCCTTGATCCGTGCGGATCGTGCGGCAGCAGGGCCAGCGTTGTTACACCCTTTGGCCCCGGGCGTCAACGCTTCCATGGTGCAACGCGTCACCGCCAGACGACGTTCCTGCGAGGTCTACGCTGCCGGCGACGCCCTCCGGCCTTCTCGGCCGCGGATCGGGCTTAGACGCGTACCGCATATCGATGAGGACCGTCAACCCGGCGTGGATCCGACTCGCGGAAAGGGACTCCAGAGACGAACAGGTCGCTCGCGACAGGAGGTCGCATCGTGGCGATCGGGAGTTCTCCGCGCCGGCAGCGATCCGCGACGGCCCGGCCGAGCGTTTGTCGAGCCCCCGCGGATGCATGAGCCGCTGTCCGGCGCCGTAAGCGAGCAACCTCGGCACGGAGCTGCTGGACCCGGGCTGCCGGCAGTGCGACAAGCGGGGATCCGGGCACCGACGCGAACTCTGCGGTCATGCCGGACGCAGGACCCGCGCGCGGGGGGTAAGAACGGTCATCGACCTGACGGAAGATCGACCGTCGTATTGGTGAAAGAAGAATTGCCAGCAAGCCCTTGACGACGCGTCGCGCATGCCGAGAACCAGGGCATGACCACCTCAACGCTCTCTCCAGGAACCATCGATATAGACATCGCCAAGGCCGATGCCAGGCGGCTCATCACCGCGATCGAAGCGAGCCTGCCGGCCGATGAGCGGCCGCTGCGCTACGAAGACTGCTACCTCAATGGCCTCTGGCGTCGCCTGAAGGAGCGCAAGCCGCGAGTGGCCGCCAGCGTTCTCGGGGACTGCGAGGATCTGCTCGCCAGCGGCCACCGTGCGCCGGCCGCGTTGCAACCAGGCGAGCGAGACATCTGGCTCGACGACAGCGATCCGATGGAGCTCATGGGCCAGCTCATCGCCGCCCGGGTGACGCTCGCGCTCGACGGAGGTCGACTTGGTCTCGAGGATCAAGCTGAGGCCCTGGCCGTCCTCGACGGCGTGATCGGCGCCGTTTCAGTCGGCTACCTGCACTACGCCGGGGACATCGTCGACCGGCTCAAGGCCCACGGTTTGGGCGCGCTCATGATGTCAGCACCAGCATCGGCTTGACCTGTAGCCGGCGAATGCTGGCTGACTCCGCCGTCGGAGAAGCCCTTGGAAGACGAGCCCAGCTAGGGCTTCTGGATCTTCTCGATGACGTGCTCCCGCGGGGGTAGTGGTCCACCCTTTGCCATCAACTGCTGTCCAAAGTCCGGAGGACGCGGCGGCGGCGGCTCCGCGCCACGCATCCCCATCTGCTGCCCGAAGTCAGGCGGCTGGGGCGCTGTGGGGGTCGCCGGCGGGGGAGCGGCTGGCGCGGTTTGTGCGGGCGGCGGAGTCGCAGGGGCGGGTTGGGTGGGGGTGGACGGTGAAAGACTGCTGCTGCTCTGTCCGGGATCGTCGGCTGTCACCAATGGGCCTCAGAAGACGCGTGAGAGGACAAGGAACAGGATAGTGCAGCCGGCCAGTTCCATTGCCGTTCTCAGCTTCCTGGCCTTCTCATAGCTGAGCTGAGTCGCGGATTCGACCGACTTCGCGAGCGCCACCGCCGCACCCCAGTTGAAGTCAGCGACATGTAGCGTCACGTTCGAAGCGATTTTGGACGCCTCTGGTCCCAAGCCGACTTGGCTGGCGATGGCTTCATTGAACGCAATGACAGCGGACACGGCTCCAAAACCGATCGCGAGCGTCAGGAAGGTCGAGGCGAGCGGGTGGCCCATCGGCGGTTGAACTACGAGCGCGGCAAGGGCAACCAGAAAGCCAGGTAGCAAGGTCGCCTTGTTGTCAAGCGAGTCGAGGTTGTCGTTCGCCAGCGACAATTCGGCCTGAAGGACCGAAACCGCCGCCGCAGTGGTTTCCCGATCTGGCGCCATGTAATCCGAAGCCTCGTTTGTGCGAGCGTTCAACCGCAGCTCTCCACCTTTCCCGCAGACGGCTATTCGGCATTGTCAGCTTTCTCGTAAACGGAAGGACGAAACGCTTGGTCTATTGGGTCGCCAGCCGAAGGTTGGAGAGGCGATAGGCCATCGTTCTTGGCTGTCGCCAACCGGTTCAGCGACGCTTTGGCGTCAGGACGGACCGAGTCGGGCGGCATCAGCAGTTCGGCCGCGAAAGTGTTCGCTTCTCGCTCCTTGTGCCAGTCGTATCCCGGCGGATCACCCGCCGACTGCGCCTCGAGCTTGATGAAGTGCTGACTCTCATGGTGCAGGACGAACACATGGTTTTCTCGGGCGGCCCGGACCTCCCTTGGGCGAGCCACCGGCCGCGGCGCCGGCACGATGTGCGAGGGCGACTACGAACGAGTCCTACCCGGAATTCTCGGCCCGTCCGAGGAGATGCAAGTAGGGAAGGGCCCTTGCCTATCGTCGATGGCCGATTACCCGCCGCGCCGCCGTTAGCCTCGCCTCGCGACGGGCCGCAGCGGTCCAGGACCTTGAGCGCCGCGACGACGAAGGCGCCTTTGCTGGCTTCACGGCTGGCCACGGCGGCGTCGACCGCCTTCTGGTCGCGCGGGCGCTCGAGGTTGGCCCTCGCGACGTCGTAGATGGCGTTGTAGGAACGTGTTGCGACCCCGTCGAGCTCCGGGGCGGCAAGCCGGATCGCCGTGAGCGAAGCGTTGAGGCCAAGTAGGGCATCGCATCCGGGCGGGAGCTGAGTGCCGACGCCGATCACGCCTACGCCGGTGGCGGCCTCGAGCTGCTCGCCGAAGCGCTCGATGGCTACTTGTCGCTCGTGTCTCGCAGCCTCGGCGGCCAGCCGCGCCAGATCCTCGGCGCGCATCCGGTCATCTCGGGCTTGCTGCTCTCGAACGTCGATTCGCGACCACCGACGGCCCACATAGGCGCCGATCAGCCCGAGCAGAAAGCCTCCAACCGACCTGAATGGCGGTCACAAGCACGTCGCGTGCGTTCTAGTCCATGTCGCGTCCCTCGAACCTAGGCTTTCGGCCGCGATGGCAACTTCGACTATGGCTAAGTCGTTGGCTTGAGCCTCGGCGACGGGATCAGACTGAGGTCCTACTTCTCGTCGAAGAGAGGTTCCCTCAGGTCCGGCCGTACCGCCTGGTCGAGATCGACCACTTCTTCCAGACCTACACAGTGCACGAGGGGAAAGGCCGTCGAGGTCGATGGTTGGCGCGACGCGATTAAGGCCAGGCGCGTGCTTGTGGAGGATCGGTCGGGGTCCAGCCGAGGTAACACGCGCCACTGGCTGGTGTCGAGCATCCGTGTTACTGCCGCCCGTGCTCGGAATCGCCGAGGCCAGTTGGCCACACCCAATCCAGAAGTGGCGCCGTCACTCGACGGTCGCCGTGACATGGCTGGGTGACAGGCACACCGTCTGCCATGGGGTCGACCAACTGACTTGGATTGTTCCGGCTGCCAATGGAAAGAGCGCGCGAGTGACATCGGCCGTTGAGGCTTGGCACGGTGGCGGCGTGCGACCGGCCTGCGTAAAGGAGCTGGCGATGTACCAGAGGTCGCCAAGGACGATCTTCGCAGTCTTGCCACCCTTAACTGGAAACGAGGTTGCCGTACCGCCGTTCAAGACGCTTACGGCCTGGAAAGCCCCTCCGGCATTGGCGACGCCGATGAACTTAGGGAGTACGAGAACGCAATCCGCTCCCGTGTTCTGGATCGGGACCATGACGAAGACCACCCGTGTACCAGCCGCGCTGAAGTCGTAAGCGCTCGTGACACTCCCGACCGTGAGTTGCTGGCTCGAACATGTTCCACCCGGTTCCGGCAGCTGCAGGGTGGCATCCGACGGGGAGGCCCGCGGTGTTGGCGCCGCCTCGGATGGTGAGGTCGGTGCCGATGGCGTTGGCGAGCTCGTGATCGCGGCCGAACCCGGACGCCCGGCGTTACCGCGCAGCGTCCATGCGACGCCGAGGATAAGAACGAGGAGAAGTGAGCCAGCCACACTCGCAGCCGTGCCCATCCCCCGGCCGGCGTGAGGCGCATCTGGCGGCAGCACCGCGGCGTGGGCGAGCGCCCTCCACTGATCTAGGACACCGTCATCGCGAACTTCCGGCATTTAGGCCACTCCTAGCTTGACGCGCGCACGACTGACCGCAGCTCGCAACGCTCCGTCCGTCGTCTCCAACGCGTCAGCGATCTCGGCGTACGTCCAGCCCTCGACAGCTGTGAGGATCAGGGCCGCTCGTTCGAGCTGCGTCAGGTTGCGCAATGCCGCCCTAACGTCGAGCCAGCGATCGCGGACCGCCTCGTTCGAATCGATGGATGCGCGGCCCTGAGGCAGCGATCGCATCAGCGCTCGAAACCGATTGTTCGATAGCCGACGGGCCGTGACCAGAAGCCACGGCAGCATCGGTCTCTCCCAGTCGAGATCGAGACGATGTCGCCAGAGTCGGAGATACGTCTCCTGGGTCAAATCCTCTGCAGCAGCCCAGTCATTCGTCCACGCCAACGTAAAGCGAAATACGTCGGCCGCGAACCGGTCATAGGCCACTTGGTAGCGACGGTCGACCGGCTCGCTCATCGCCATCTCGGCTTGCATACCAGATTCACCCCCGGAGACGGCAAAACGCACGGTCCGATCGCGGGAGCGGAAATTGGGCGGCAAGCCTCGCGTTACGCCGAGGACGACGCGTGTGCGGGACGCGCCTCACCTTCGGGGCCTAGTAGCACGGCACTTGGTACCAGTAGTCCGAGAAGGAGGTGGTGCCGTAGGCGCCGGGTGCGATGCAGTAGTCACCTGAGGTCCCGTCGGTGCCGTCGACAAATTTGCTGGGGCTTTGGCTTCCGAGCGTGACCCACGTGCTGTTCGAGTTGAGCTCCGCGTTGGCGTCAGAAAACGCGAGGGTGCTGAACTGAATCGACTGAAAATTCGGTCCTTCTGCCTCCCAATCCGCCGTCGCGAGGTTGTACGACCACCCCGACGGCGGGGTCAGACTGCAGCTATGAGTAACTCCCGTCGTCTCGTCTTCAAGATAGAAGTTGCCGAGCCGATTGCTGACTTCGTAGCTCATGTTCTGATAGATCTTGTCGTTCGCGTTGAAGGTCCAAGAGCTCTGGCTGCAGAAGACCTTGGCATGGGCACCGCCAGGGCCGGCGAACTCCGTGAAGGGTCGGATGGCCGATCCTGACGCGACATTGGGGTCGCCGCATTCGATCCCCTGCTGCACGAGGCCCGTTCCTAGAGTGCCACCGAGACCGACCCAGAACCCGGCCCCGAGGGGCTGGGTGTTGAAGGGGTCACCACAGTGGAGCCCTGTCGGCGGGGTAATCGTCGGCACGTAGTAGACGCTTTTGATGGCGACATAGGTCCGACTGGTGCCGCCTACCGTACCGGCCACCCAGCCTCCCCACACGTCGTAGTAGGTGGTGAAATCGCTTGAGTCGGCCGGGCCCGAGACGAACTTCATGGGTCCGGTCGGGGCTGGGTCCGATCGATAGGCCGCCATCGCGTCAGTCCAGTCACTCGAGTCGACGGAGTCGGAGGGCTTGGGCGGGAATCCGAATTCGGCGAGCTGGTCGGCGCCGGCTGTAAGAGGGTCGAAGCCCGCAGGCGGGGTAACGCTAGTCATGACCTCGCCGTCGGGCATTGAGTAGGTTGTCTGCGTTGCGCCATCGGGCAGGCTGGTGACGGTTGGACTGATGTAGGTAGTCACACCTGCGGAGCTGGCATCTGAAGGGGTCCCGCCAAGGTCGTCGGCCGCCGCCCGTGTTCCGATGGGCGTCGCCGGTAGGATCAGGACGAGTCCGACAACCAGACTCATGACGGCTCTTCGCATCGCCGAGCCCCTCCAACGAGCCCTACCGGATTGGCGACGAGGCCACTGGTTTCCGTTACGGCGGCATCGCCGCGTACTCTGCCCCGTATTGTGTCGCGCGGGTCAATGCTGGCGGTCAACGAGCCTGCGGGCTGCGGATGACTCTCTGCGGAGCCTCCCGTCGGTGGCACTCGAGGCCGACAATCGGGAAGGACGTTGTTGCGAAGGAAGGCTGGCTGGCTCCTGGAGTCGGAAACTCTACGAATCGAAGTCCCCATGAACCGGCGAGCCGTCGCCCCTCCTTATCATCGAGCGGATACTCCACTCCTCCAGAATCCCAACCGCGGCACCGACTCCGCCGAAAGCGATCGCCATCCAGCCGCTGACCGGGATGGCATGCGGATCGGTGAAGGCATTCGCGATCCTTGCGGGCAGGGCAGTCGCGAGGAGCGCCCCGATCCCAGCAGCGGCGAAGCCCCAGGTGGTGGTCCTGACGACGTACGGCCAGACACCACTCAGCCAGGTCGTGGTGGCGCCACGATCGCGGGCGTAATCCGCCGCGAAGAGCAGCACCAATGCGGCGGCAAGGACGAGCGCGCATGAGACACCGGTTAGGATCGCGAAGAGTGCCTCCCAGATCGGCACCAGCACGATCGACTGCCCGACGATGCCGATCACGAACCCAAGTACTGAGATCCCCAGAAGCCGAAGCGCGATCCGACGAGGGGCCGCGATCGCCACTGAGCCAACCTCTCGCCCGACGTCAGCCATCGTCGTAGTCGGAAGGCTCGAGGTCGCGAGCGCCCGGGATGAAACCTGCGAAGCCGGCGAAACCCGGGTATCCCGGATAACCGGGATAACCCGGATACCCCGGGTAGCCCGGATAACCCCGGAACGGGTGGATATCGAAGTGCACCAGGCGGTTCCCAACGATCGTGCCGAGATAGTTGCCGCTTGGTGTGATGACGTCCGCGTCTCCAAACGCCCGCCAGCCCACCCAATCGCCGTCCTTCGACCACACGTTTCGTTGATCGACGCTGTAGGCAATCCAGTCCCCGCTCGTGTCGAAGTAAAAGTCGGTCACGAAGTCACCGTGACCAGCAAACGATCACGTTCACCCTGCGCCGAATCGGCGGTCCGATATCGACAGCAGTACGGCGATCGCAAGAAGCCCGGCGTAGAACCAGAGCAGTTGCTGCGGCCTCCGAGACAGGACGACCGGTCCTACGAAAAGCCCAATCGCTGCAGTGGCCCGGGCCTCCGGGTGCCGGCGCAAGAGGTGCGTGAGAAGGGACCCCTCGACCGCCGCCAGAGGTCCACAGATAGGGCAGGACATCTGCTCAGCCCTTCGGTGGGTACGGGTCGTGGCCGTGCGAGTCGCGCTCGCGGATCCGGCCGTCCTCCCCATGGATCAGCAGCTCTGAGTGCTGATTCCGGGCGATTTCCCGTGCGGCGTCGATAGCCTGCCGCTGGGTGTCGTGCACCGAGGTCAGGCGCTCGTTGCCTTCGCCTCGGACACCCCATCGATCACCGGCCGGGACGACGTGCTGGTTCTTGCTCATCTCGGGTTCCCTTCGAGGTCGGTGCTTAACCAGACTGCCTCATGGCGGCGGCGGTCTCGCTATTTGAGTCCGACGGTACCGGGTTGCCGCTCGATTGTCGAATCGAGCGACGCATGATCGGTGTCTGCATTCCTGACATGTCAGAATCTTGCACACGCCGACGAGGTCGACTGTTACGATGCTCGAGTGGCGGTTGCGGAGCAGGAGTTTGAGGCCGCCCTGGGCGAGCGGCTCCGCAAATATCGGGAAGCTCTGGGCCTCTCCCAGGCCCGCGTCGCCGCCGTTGTGGGCTTGCCGCGAACGTCTCTCATCCTCGTCGAGCGCGGCCGTCAACGGGTTAGCGCGTACACGCTCCTTCGCCTCTCCGAGGTGCTGGAGGTCGATCCAACGACGCTCCTTGTCGGCGATGCCATCACCACCGAGGTGGCGACCGGACTACCGGACACCGCCCCTCGGACGGTCCGCGAGTTCGTCTCGAGCGTTCGACTTGAGGCCGCGCGAGGGGGACATCGATGAGAATCCCGTCCGCCCGGATTCGGTCCGAGGTTCGGCGACTACTGGAACTACCAGAGGCCGCGGAACGACCAGTTGCCGTCGAGCGCATCGCCAGAGCCGAGGGGGTTGCCGTCATTCATCAGCGGTTAAACGACGGTGAAGACATCTCGGGGTTCTATCTGCGAGATGGAACGGAAGCGATCATCGGCGTCAACGCTGCCCATCACCCCCTCAGACAGCGATTCACTGTTGCTCACGAGCTTGGGCATGCCGTGCTCGACCGCAGCGACGGCATGCACATCGACCGGGCGTTCAAGCTCCGGAATTCGACCAGCGCCCTGGCTATTGATCCCGACGAGGTCGCTGCGAACGCTTTTGCGGCCGAGCTGCTCATGCCCGAGGACGAAGTCCGACAGGCAGTTGGAGAGGGCCTCGACATCACTGATGATCGCGTGGTCAAAGACTTAGCCAGGCGGTTCGGGGTCAGTCAGCAGGCATTCGCGTACCGACTCGCCAATCTCGGCTTGACGCTTGACGGCCAAGCCGACTTCGGTTGACCATCATCCACTCAGCAGCCCGCCGTAGCCCGATTCGCGCAATGGTGCCGATCTGCCGTTCGGCTTCAGACGGGGCCTCCCGTAAGGAACGGAGGATGTCCTCGATATCGACCGAGAAAACAGGTTCGGCTGTGGGTCAGCCTAGCCTGGGCCGCTCACGCAGAGTCGGGAGTGTCTCACTTGCGCAGCGCTCGCAGGACGCGGCGGCCTGACCAACGGTTCCCCACGAACGACGCTCGGAACATGCGGCTGGCTACCTGGCGCTAGCACCCCGACTGGGGGAGAGCGCCCAACGTGCCTCGTGCTCGTCGATCGCGGCATGCACGGCTTGGGGCGTCTCCTTCTTGACAAGAGCTCGTCCCAGCTCGGTCAGGGTGAGGCGACCGTCGGCATTCGAGACCGCCCCAAGGCGCTCCATTGATCGCAAGTAGACCCTGATCCCCCTCCGAAGATCGGGATCCGACAACTTCGAGTAGCCATTGGACAAGCGTTGCTCTACTTCCGCGACCGAGGTTGCGATCCCGCGATCGATGAGCTCGAGCGCCAGGAGCCGTGTGTACGGATACAAGCCAGTCACTTCGCAATCCCCTCAATGGCTCCGCCGACACTTGGGGGCGTCGGTGCGGATAGTACGGCGAGTCGAAATTCGGGATTGAGTAAGACTCGCGCCGCGGCGGCGGCAAATTCGTCGCGAAGTGTCGGCACGCGATGCGAAGGTATTTGGATCGCCTTCAATGTGGCCTCCTCCCCGCTTAGCGGGATCAGGTACGCGAATGACTGCATGTCAACCCCCCACGCTTCCTCGAGCCCGGCCACCTCGGCGGACAGCGTCACGAGTGGCACAAGTTCGTCGGGCTCCCGGCCAACCAAGCCGTAATCCTTCGGCGGACCTGCCCGAAACCGATAGAAGTAGGTGAACAGGACCTTGCCCGGACAGTTGCCCCAGGACGCCTCCACGGCGGCCTCAAAGCGACGCATGACGGCGAGAGAGCCGCCTTCCGCAGGCGCGTCGTCCTCCGGGGCCGATGCTTGTGGAGTGAGCTGGTGCCGGAGCAGGCGGTTGAGGAACAAGACCGGATCGACCCGCTCGAGTTTCGAGTCATCCGCTGGGCGGAGCGCGGCGTTGGCCTCGATTTCGAAGAAGCCCGTGCGCTCGGCCTCGACCCTGGCTGCAGCAAGGAATGCTCCGGCAAACGACCGGTAATCGGCCAAGCGCTTCCACAGGGGTAGGACCGTGGGCTTTTCCCGATCGCAGACGACCTGAAGATAGACGCGGAGGATGGCGAGCCGTCGTCCCAACTCAGGATGTACGACAGGAACTCCCCGGTGGACCGGGCTGAGCAATGTCGAGTCGAGCAAAAGGCCACACATGGCAAGGAATGCGTTCTCGTTCGCGCGATCCCAGCGCTTTACCACCTCGGCCGTGGCTTTCTCTCGGAACGGTTCCCAGAGGCCATCGACGTCGAAGCTCGCAACCAACGACACGAACGCGGCTTGATCGTCGGCGTCGAGCCCACCGTCGAGGTAGAGGGACAAGATCTCGAACGCCGCGCGCTCCAGACAAAGCTGAGCGCGCACGACGTTGTGATGGAAGACCAGCCAGCGGTAGACACGAAAGCGTTCGACAAAGAACGACTCCGCCGCGCTCAGAGCCACCGTCGTCGGCCGGAACAGGTACTCGTTATTGGGACCTCGACACAGTCGCATGCCCCTCGATAGGCGCTCCAAATCAAAACGGCCGAATTCAAAGGACGATGCCTGGCCATCGCGCTGGACGTAGTCGGCCCGATCCGCGTCGATCTCCCCGCTCACGATCGTGTGAAGCGCAGTCAGCGACGAACTCGAACCCGTCTCGCGAGCCCTCACGATGTCGCTCGCGAGCGAGAAACAGACAGCGGCGAAGTCGGCGCCCGGCTGCTCATGGCGAGCGCTCGCCAGAAGACGATCTGCCACCCGTAGCCCCAGTTGCTCGTGCAGCTGGTCGTGGCGCGAAGGCGCGACCTTGGCGACCTGCTCCAGACTCTCCGCGAACATTTCGCGCCGGTCTGTTCGCGAGGTTGGCCCCGCGGAAAAGAGCCCTTCGAACACGGCTTCCATCGTGTGGCTAAAAGGCAAGTGCCCGACATCGTGGATCACACACGCCAGACGCGTGGCCTCAATCATGGTGGCGATGTTGAACGGTCGAGCCCACGCCTCGGTTGAGCGGGTAAAGCGCTCCGAGACGACCGCCGCGTCGACGTAAAAGGGGTCTCCCATCTCGAGGAACAGGCCCTCCGTTCGGTCAAGGTCGAGCGCTTTCCCGACTCGCTCAACTTCAACTCGAAAGTCGCGGAGGAACCGTTCGATCAGTGGGCCATCAGAGTAACGAAGGGCGTTGAGCAGGAACTCGCCGCCCACGTGCATACAGCCGAGGCTGTGCACGAACCGCGACGTCCGGTTCGTTGGATACGTCTGGTGCGCCAGTGGATTCTGGCTGATGTACCGCAGGCGTTGGAACGCCCGTGAGTCGATGACGCTTTGGTCCAACTCGGAGAAGCTGATGTAGTTGTGGACCGAGTCACGGACGACGCGCGGCGATCTCAGCGTGCCCTCCTCCATGCGGCGATCCACCGTCGGCGTCAGGCGCGACGCACCACGGCGGCCATCGTAAGTGCCGGACGACGCGACACAAGTAGGGAACACCCCAGATTCACCGGGCTGGCCAACACCGTCACGACGCGCCCATGACGGCGGCCGACTCACCGACGAGGATCACGCCGAGGCGCTGGTCTTCCTCGATGGCGCGATCGGCGCCGTCTCGGTCGGGCTCCTGGACTTCGCCGGCGACATCGTCGATCGCCTCGAGGCTCATGGCCTACGGTCGCTCATGAGATAGCTTGACATCTCGACGAGTGCCAGCCGATCGAATCGCACTCGGCTCCTCGCGGGGATGCGTCCCTGAACTAATCCCGTTGAACGGTCGCGCGACGCTGAGGTCCATCTGGCCCTTCGTCCAGTACTCCCTCGTCCGAGAAGTCGGCGTCACCTGCCCGTAGTTCGGTTCCGCGGGTTGCATATTCATCGCGTAGTGCCGCGACTCGCGGATGAGGCTCAGCTTGCACAGCGCGGCCACGTGACCCTTGTCGCTCATCTTGCCGGACTCGGCGGCGTCGGACCGGCGCGACAGAGGGCAGATCGTCGTCCGACCACAGGGTCGGGCGCGCATCCGGCTCCATTTGCGGCGGCAGGATCCCGGATCGACGCCGCCGGTCCTCCTTAAGGAGCTCCGCTACCGGCTTAAGGACAATCTCGAGTCCGCGCGTTCGCTTGACCCGGGCGACCTCGTCGTGGGCGCCTTTCGTAAATCCGAAAGCAACGATGTAGCCCTTCTTCTTGTGGGAGCGTTCGACCGCGGTTTCGAAGGTGTCGACGATCTCTCGTCCCACCTTGTCCAACTGCTTTACCTGGATCGGCTCATGTAGGTACCAGGAATAGCCATCGACACCGCCGTCGCCCGTCTTCCTCGGGTTGTGGGCGCCGTTCATCTGATGAATGACCCAGTTCTGAAACTCGAACGGCTTCAAGGCCCGCAGGGACTCGTCGGTGTCTGGGAGGCCGACGACCTTGACCGTCACGCCCATCTTCTCGAGGCGCTGCTGCATAAGTTGAACCGCGGTGGGGCTTATGTCGATACCGACCCACCCGCGGCCAAGTGATTCAGCGGCGACGAGTGTCGTACCGCATCCGCAGAACGCGTCCAAGACGACGTCGCCGCGGTTCGTTGAACTCTCGAGAACCCGCCTGAGGAGGGCGACGGGCTTCTGTGTTGGATAGCCGACACGTTCCTGGCCTTGTGCCGAAACCGGCGGGATGTCCGTCCAGAGATCCTGGAGTGCAACTCCGGGCATCTCGTCGAGGTAGCGTTTCTGGCGTGGCACAGCGCCTGGGCGGCTCTGGATGATTCGTCCGTCGGCGACGAGCTTGTCCATCGACTCGCGGCTATACCGCCAGTAACGATCGATGCCCATGAACGAGTAGTGCGGGTTCCGCTTGGCGGGATCGCCGCCCCCGGGCGCCGTGATATCGCTGAGTGTGTACCTGCGACCGCTTCCCGCTTCGATGTGCCGGTAGAAATGCCTGACGTACTCGGGATCGTATGCCTGGTAGACGGGGTTCCATGTCCACGTCGACCCTTTCGAGTAGAAGAGGATTACGTCATGGATCCGACCGTGCTGTCGACGACCCTGTCGGGTGTCGCTGTGAGCGCTTGAGCGCTTCCAGATGATTTCGCTCTTGAAGGCAGCCCGTCCGAAAATGCCGTCCAACGCCACACGCAGGTAGTGGCTGGCCGATGGATCACAATGGAGGTAGAGCGACGCCGTCGCCTTCATGACGCGATAGATCTCGATGAGCCGTTCGCGCATCCAGTCGACGTAGACCTCAATGCCGCCGGCCCAGCGATCTTCGAAGGACCGCCGCTCAGCCTCGTCTCCCCAAATGACTTCGTAGGTTCGATTGGAAAAGAACGGCGGGTCGAGATAGGCGAGATCGATGGACTCGGCTGGCAGCTGCGACAGCCGCCACAGGTTGTCATCGCAATAGATGACGCCGGTCTCAATATCGGACATCGGAAGGGCAATCTGGTGCGGTCTAGGCCAGTTGACCCAGCCCCGGAGGTCCTGGCGAGGCCAGGAAACTCGTTTGCCCCTGACGCTAAGAAGGAAGTACTACGACGGCCCGTCGGAACCGCTCACTATGCGACCGGCGTCGCGGTATCGCCGCCGTCCGCTCAATCGATGGTCCGAGCCAGACGTCGGCACAGGATTCGCGAACTCAACATTCGGCAATTACGCGGGATCACGAACTACTCCCACTCCCCGGGCGCGTCCTCGGGTGGCTGCCGGCGGGTGATCTCCCAGACCGCGTCGGTCCAGAGCGCCATGATCGCCCAGCCAATGCGTTCCCGAGGAGTGCCCGGCCGGGCTGGCGGTCGGTAGATGAGGCCCGTGTCGCGTACAGGTCGAAGGGCGAGTGCGTTCTCCAACTGATCCGCCTTCGCCTCATCGAGGGTCGCATCGAGATCATGCGCAACCCGATTGCGAAGCTCGTTCACGAGCAGCCAGGCCGCACGAGCTGCCGGATCGATTAGCCCGGTCGCGATCGCCAGATCGACACGGGCTGGGAACCGGAGGTTCTCGAGGTTTGAGAGCCCCTTCGGCAGGGCCACCTCGAGCAAGGTGTTGAGCGCGTTCTCCAAGCCCAAGTGACCTCGAATGACAACGCCGACGTCATCCTCACCGCGGAGGTGCCGTTCCAGCTCTTCGCTATCGATCCGCCAGTTCCCGCGTCGCATCTCGGCCGCCTTCTTCACGGACGAACGCTTAGATCCGCCTATTCCGGCTCCGTGACTCGGGCTCGGCCCCGACGCACAGCTGAGTCGGACTTCCAGCTCGGATTCGCCCGGACCCACGAGGAGTCGCCCCACTTGATCGCATGCAAAGCCCGTTCAGCCACCTCGGACGAAGCGCACCAGACCTCGTCGACGAGTCGGCTGAACGAGAGGACGGCCAACTCGCCGTCGCTGTAGTTCGCACGATTCACGAACTCGACAAACATCGCATCCCGATCAGACCGGCCCCCAAATGTCTCTTCCGTGACCCAAACGACTGAGAACGGCGCCATCCAGGTGATTGGCGGGCGAAACTCCACGCGCCCGTAGTCGACGGCCTCGCGGTGACTATGGCGATTCCGGAGTTCGCGCGTTGCGCGGAGGAATGGTTCCCGCGATGCCCCCGCGAGCCCGTGACGCATCTGCCTGCTTGCTGCGCCCTCCCAGTCCTTTCCGCCGCGATGAAGCCTTCCATAACTAATCTCGCTCGCCGGTCCCGGATAGGCATCGATCGTCGCCGCAATGTGTGCCAGGCCGTCCCCGATCGAGTGCGCGGCATCAAGGGCCGCAGTCAAGTGGTAGGCAAGCGAGGTGGTTAACTCGTTTCCAGACCGAGCGGGTCTCTCGCGCGTCGAAGGGCCGCGGGGTCGCGCGCGCGATTCCATTCTCGTAAGCCGGTAGATCTCGTCCCGTGCTAAGAGGAGTTGGTTGAGGCGCGCACGGACTCCGAGGAGGAAAGGCACGGTCGCAGCTAATGGTTCGGCCTCGTTGCCCACGGCCCCCGCAATGGCTGGCCCCAGGCTCGGGACCCAGCGAAGGACGGCCATGTCGTAGATCCGCCCCGGCGTCGTCAGGATCGCCGCATCGGAGTCGTGCTGAATGCGGAGCATTCCGGACATCCGGGCCTTCGTGCCCGCAAGTCGCAAAGCCTCCGCGGCGGTCGCCAAGCCATCGTCTCGAAGCCATTGATGATCAGGTGAAGCCCGGAACGCAGCCAATTGAGGACTGACAAGGTAGTCATAGCCGAGGGCATCGAAAGCGGCGAGTTCCCTCGTGATCCGGAAGGCGCTTGCGCGATCGACCGACAGTCGGGCAGCGACGAAGTCCTCAAACCCTTGCTGCGGAAGTCCTGCCCATTGGGTGTTCGGTCTCCGCGTCGTAGTTACGGCTTCGCCATTGGCGCTCCAGCCCACTTGTTCGCAGTCCCCTTCGAACGTCGGCAGGCCGGGCATAACGTCCACGGTCACGCCGGGAAGGCGCCCAAGCGTTCCGAGAGCCCGAAGCACCGGCGCTGGGAGGGCGACGCAATCCCCGGCCAGGGCGAGGTGCAGAGGTCGGGACCGGTCCTCGAAAGGGTCGCCAGGATCAAACGCCAGGATCCCCAACTTCGGGCGCGGGTCGAGCGCCGTCTCGAGTTGAGGTCGCCCAGCTCCGTCGATCAAGAGAAGTCCGTGGTGCCGCCCATAAGTAACGGTCGCGTAGGGGTCTCCGACCCACACGCCCGAGGTTGACTCCACCGGCCTCTCGCTTAGTTCCCGCGTCCCTTTAGCTCCGCCTTAGGGGCCAAGGGAGTGACTGCGCATGCCAGCTCAAGGCATGCTTGAAGGAATGCGCGCCAAGCCGTCTGATCAGACCCGGGAAGGTTCCAGCCGGGTCGCGGCTCCAGAAGGTCGACGTGAGGATGCCCAATCTCTACCCTCCGCCGCGGCCGTCGGTCGGCTTCCTGCGCAACCCACTCGGTTCCAACCAGGACAGAGAGCCCCTTGACCTCCGACCAGGGGACAAACGACCCATCGATGTTCCAAGCTTCGGCTGGAGGGCCGTCGACGGGCGTGAACGGCTCGTTCCAACCGGCGCTTGCCTCGTACGTCAGGAGCCCGCAATCGGTCGCCACGTAAAGGCTGAATCCGGTCCACTGGACCCTCTGCGCTGGATTTCGGTGCGAAATCCAGTAGCTCGCGACTTCCGTGGCTTGCAGTACCCGGAGGTCTTCCTGGATGTATCTGAGGTGCGGCGTGGGAATGGCGTTGTCGGTTCCGTCGAGGATGCGCACCACGGATGGCCTCTTTTGGGCGGACGCGTTCGTGGTTGGGATGTGCATCGCTCAGCATGGCGGCCGGAGTCGTGCTCGGCTAGGGCTCGATTTGCCGGACGGCACGGAGTCGACGGCAACTTCCGCCCGGGGTTAACGCCGAAAAGCGTCCCTGAAGGCTAGGACTAGCCTCGCTCCCAACTCGCGGCCGATCTCACTGGCGGCGGCCGCAATCGTGGCGGCCGACACGGTGTCGCGTGGTTCGGCTAGGGCGGACTTGTCCTGGCCGAAGCCGGGCAGGGAGGCCGAGTTGCGATGGCCGAGATCTGAGGCCCGTCCTTCGACGACTGATCCCAGGTGGTGCAAGCCGATTGCGAGGGCGACGGGGGAACGAGGCGGCAGCAGACCGCTCGCCAGCCGAAGCATGGCGGCGATGCGCTCGGCGACGTCGGCCTGATCGAGGATGACGCCAAGCATGTCCGAGGGGAGTTCCTGCCAGACCACGACGGCACCCGATGCTGTCACGCCAAGAGCGCCGCTGGGCACGTTCCGATCGGGTCGAGAGGCGGCGTACGCGGAACCATGCTCGAGTCCGGTGTCGAGACCGTGCGACTCATCGAAGAAGCCATGTTCCCGTCCGGTACGTGCGAGCCGAGCGGGAAGAGCGGAGAGCACCATCGCCGTTGGCATGGCCGGGTCGATCGGGATGGCCACGAGTTCAAGTGTGGTCGCGGTCGAGCGCCAACCGTGCCGCTGGAATGCCCGCCACGGGACTTCGACAGGCGTCGTCAGTCGCTCAAAGGTGAGAGCGGTCGGCGCGTGCTCGAGTTCCCGGATCGCCCGCGCGACCTTGGGTAGCAGCTCCGTGGCGTTCGAAAAGACCTTTCGGAACCAGCCGGTCGAGTAGTCCTCGACCCGCTTGATGAACGCTTCCTGGGCGGGCTCGAGGGTCACTCCTTGCTTCCGGAAGACGAAAATCGGGATCCCTCGTCGCATCGCGACGGCGAGCTCCTCCTCAGTCGGTGCCTTTCCCGTGTCAGGGAGCGGATCGCCGTAGTGCTCGCCGAGCAGCAGGACGTACGCATCGGCGTCCTCAACCCCGTCGAGGCAGGCCTGCCTGGATGGCACGAGCTGCGCTGTGTAGTCCTCAAACCTCCGAGGTTCGTGGCCGAGCGCTTGGATGATTCCGGGCACGGCGCGCCGCTCCTCTTCTAGGCCGCGTCGAACTGAGCTGATGAACACTTTCACGCCGGAAGTTTCCCACCGGCTGTCGGACTGCGGCCGGGCTTCGGGGACAGGGCGCCTGAACTGGCCGTGCGCGGTTGAAGGCTTGGAGACCCCGCGGCAAACAGAGGCCTATCGAACAGTCGTTAACCGACGACCCCGCCATCGCGCTTACAAGGCGTTGAGCTTGAGGATCGTATACGGCCGACTAGCTCGTTTGATCATGGCCTCGACCTTCGCCTCGGCGAACCCGAGGTCGGTTAATAGACAGGCCTCGACGAGGACCGAAAGTCGCTGAGAGAGCCCGATCAGCTCCCAGGTGGTCTTTGCTACCGGAAGCGCGTCCGGGTCGTGATGAGTTCGATAGTTGCGGGCCCTGGCGGCTCTGCCCGCCCATCCCTTGTAGGCCTTCGGGACGACGTCGCCGATCAGCCAGCGGTGGAGAGCGATCAGCCCCGAGATCCGCTGTGACAGTTGGTACTCACCCTCGTGCCGCAAGGCGTTTCCCAGCCACTTCCTGTGTTCGGCCGGGATGGCGGCCAGCACCGCCGTTACGCGAGCCTGATGGGCGGCTTCGTCCGGTCGACCGCCCATGCGGCGCCGGTGGTAACCCTCGATCGCCTGGACAAGGTTCGAGAACCGATCTTCCTCGTACATTGGCTGTTCAGCCCGGGTGGCGAAGAAGGAGTCGAGGACCGGCTGATAGGACTCGGTGACGCCAAGCCACGCGGCGAGCCCAGCCGAAGGATCGCTCCCAAGATCGCCCAGCCAGAACAGTAGGTCTCCGGCGAGGAGAGCCCGATCCGGCAGATCCGCGGCGAGGGCGTGCGGCCAGATCACCTCGACCTCCGCGCCCGCGCTATCGCGCACCACGACCCGTTCCGCCGCCAGGACACGTCCGGCTGAGAGCGAGATCAACCGCGCCAGCGGGCCGACGAAGCGGTCGAACCACTCGGCAATGGGTAGGCCGGTAGGCAGCGAGATCCGAAAGTGCGCCGCGCGGGCCAGGCCGCTCGTCAGCCGGTGATCGCCGGTCCAGGTCACAGTCTGGACAACCCCGATCTTGATGTCGTCATCAACCTGGGCGACGACCAGCTCGGGAACCTCCGCGGTTAGCTCGACCCGGCGGGGTCGAGCCAGCGATGGCTTGACCCCGAGCTGGATCGCGGGACCACCGATCCAATCGACCATTCGCTGGATCCCGAGGTCCATCTGCGTGTACCGAGCCGTCGCTGGGTCCAGATGCCCACTGAGATAGGCCGTGGCTCCTTCGATCTGGTACGTGGCCTCAGCCGGACGGTCCCATTCCATCTCGTCCAGCGTGAGTCTGGCGTCGCCGATCGAGACATCGAGCCCGTCGGTGGTGTGACCGTGGACGACACCCACCGCACGTTCCTGACCAAACACGCCGCCGAGCAACTCAGCTTGGTTGCCGATCTCGAGGATCGGGCCACTGATCGAGAGGCGCGGGCGTGCGTTCTGCGCCAGAACCCAGGATCCCCGGGGCTGCGCGACTCGGGGTGGCAGGGAGCCACCACTGACCCTTGAATTCGCCGGTGCGCATCGCGGTTCAGTCTGACGTGTGAGGACAACTCTAGATTGCGACGAACCGGGCCAGGTGAGGAGGGCGGGTGTTGATGATTGCGGTCCTCGGAATCCTTCTCGAGTGCGACGGCGTTCTTGTGCGACAACTCGACCATCCGCACCCCTGCGGATGGCGCATCGAACTCGAGCAGCCGCGCCGCGAAGATCTCATCCCGCGTGAGGGCGTGCGGCTCCTGAGTCGGCTCAGGCAGCTGCTCGTCGTCTGCCATCGGTTAGGCAACCAATCGAGAGACGAAGGCGGTTGCATTCATCGCTCCATGATGGCGGACGCGTGGGCGCGCTCAAATCGCCCGGGCAGGCTAGAGGGGCGGCCCCCGTCACCCAGGGCCGGGATCCGCAACCCCGAGCTTGATCAGGCCTGCGATATCGCAGTCGTGGAGGGGGACCCGACACTCGCGCGACGCCGATGGGCTGGCGAGCGATTCAGGTCAGGCGCGACACCGGATCCAGATCGAGATACCGGCTGCCGGCTTCGAGCAGGGCGCGAGTGCTCGGCGGCTGCCGACTCGAGCAGCCGTCAGTGCAGTCCCAGATCCTGCGCTGCGGGCCGACCGGAACCGGGCCACCGAGGTCGATCGAGGTGTAGTTCTGGCGCCCGTCTGCCAGTTCGCCGTGCGAGAGCCGAACAAGCGCCGCGTTGAGCATCAAGCCGGCCGTGGCGGAGAGCGCCGGCACCGCGGCATCGACGCTCGCGCCTCCGTCGTTCGTGACCGGCGCCGTGGCGCAGCTGAAGGCGGGCAACTCAGCGGGCAGGCGACAGTTGATGCAGTCGTCGCGGCCGGCGATGTGCCGGTGGAATTGCGCCTCCCAGCTGGAGCTGGTCGTGGCGTGCAGCAGCACGGTCGGCTGTCGGCCCTGCAGGAATCCGCGCACGCCTCGCTCGTTGGCAAGGGCAAGGACGACGTCGTATGTCGCCTCGACCGCCGCCTCATCCTCGCCCCACCAGCACCCGGATGCCATCGCGCCGGCACCCAGGATCTCCGCGGCACGCAGGGCCTTGTTCGCGGCCGGCGGGATCGGGAAACCGGCGTCGGCGGCGCCGAATAGCAGCTGACGGTTGAGGTTACTTTACGTCGACATCGTCGCCATCCACGATGGTCCAGGCCGGACGGATGCCAGAAGTGAGCGCAACGAAGTAGTCGAGCGCGGCGCCCACTCCGCCCGCCCCGACCTGCAGGACACGACCCGCGTCCAAGGGCTCGACCACGTCGGGGCCCTGCAGCATCGTCGGCTTGAAGTGGTCCCACGCAGAGGACACACCGCTCGGAACCTCGCGCCGCCCCAACGCACGGTGAAACGCGACGTTCGCGCCGAGGATCGCCGCGAGCACCGCTCCGTACGGCGCGCCCTGGCGGTCGACGGCTATGGCATCGGCGCCGACGCTCGCGATCCAGCCGCAGAAGCCAAGCGGGACCTCTACTCGAGCGCTCGAACCGACACCCAGCATCAGGAGCGCCCGTTCAGGCTCCGACCGCTGCCAGCGGAACTGCCCGAACGGGTTGATCGCCTGCATCCGGCCTGTCGTCGCCGCCTCAAGGTCTCGCTCCCCGAACACATCCGGGCAGAGCAGCTCGCGCGGCGGCGAACCCACGAATACCACGTCGCTGTGGGCGCGGGCGAGCAGGTTCGCCAGAACGACGAGGAGGGTGTGGCCGGCGCGGTTGTGGGCCGCATCGCCGACCCGGACGGCGACCGGCTCGCTCGCGTCCGGGAACCCTGGGGCGTAGGCCAGGGTGCGCGACCGGAAGGCGGCCTTGAACTCGTCGGGTGTCATCGGAGGTCAAGCTTCGACGGAATCACCCGGATCCCGTCCCGGATCGACTCTCGTCCGCAGGCGACCCAGCGGCCATCCTGCCACTGATGCACGCCGAGGCCGTCGATGGGCCGCAGGCCAAACCTTCCGTAATGCGGCGCGACGAACGAGAGCATGCCCTCGAAGGGCATGAGGACCTTGTCATCGTCGCCGACCGAGTGCTCGGTCCAGCCGCCCGGATGGCTGTGCAACTGGCTAAGGACGGCGAGGCCGTTGCGGTGCGCCTCCTGTGTCATGGCCAAGATCGCGGCCTGGCTGGCGCGGACCCACCGCGGCCCGTGGTCGGCGTCAGGTGCCGCCGCGGCGACGAGCAGCGTGTCGCGCGGGCGTTCGACACCGAGAAAGTAGATGAGTCCCTCGTGGTCGCCGTCCGGTCCGCGGAAAGTCGGCAAGAGGGACTCGGCCGCTGACAGGGCGGCGTCGGACAGGGCGAAGCGGCCCTCCAGCGGCCGGACTGGCAGCCGCGCCGGGAGCCGCTCGTCCTCCCAGCTCGTGGTCATGCGGCCACCGGCAAGGCGGCCATCCGACCGGTGCTCGCGCGCGTCTCCCGGTACAGCCGGTCGAGCTGGTCGGCGATCGTCGGGGCGAAGGTGTACGGGGGCCGGGGCGTCTTCCAGTCGGTGAGGTCCTGCCAGTCCGAGTGGATCCCGCCCTCGACCGCGTAGGCGAGCCGGCTCCACGGCGCGCAAATCAGCCCGTTGCCGTGCAGAACGGAGCTGCCGGTCGGCCGCGGGTAGGCCGCCACGCCGATGTTGGCGCCACTGCGGGGGTCGACGTAGCGCCAGATGATCGGCAGGACATCGAAGTCCTCAAGCAGACCGCTGATCCGGTACGGCTCGGGGGGCGCCTCGGTTGTTGCCCCTGGCCCGGTCAGATTGAGTTCGAGAGCCAGCTCCTCCTCGTCGAATCGGAGCTCGAGGCCCAATCGCCGGGCCCAGGCCAAGGCGGCCGGGAGGTGCTCGGGCTGCTCGAGGATGGCCCGAGTCACCGCCCGCGGTAGCCGGCCCACTAGACGCCGCCGCCGACGTCGACCAGGGTCAGGGTGTCGCCGTCGCGGACGCCGGCAGCCACCAGCTGCTTCGCGCGATCGAGGACCTCGTCGCCCTTGGCGAGCGACGGCGTACCGGACGCGTACCCGAAGGCTGCGGCCGCCTCGGCGGCAGCCTCGCCGACGGCCAGGTGCTTGCTCCAGTCGAACGTCTTCGGCTCGGTCGACTTCGGCGCGTAGACCGTGAGGTGCAGGGTCTGCTTTTCGGCCCGCTGGCCGTGCTCTTCGCTCATATCCGGTCCGCTCCTTCATGTACTCCGGGTACGTCGGCTTCCTCCCCATCGGAGTGGCCGACGATCTCTCTCACCAAGTACATGTCTGAGCGGTGACATCCAGGCCGCTAGACAGGGATCTCCCTAGTTCCGAGTGGGGCCGGCGAGTTGCTAGCGTTCTCCCGATGCCACGCCGGACCCGCGTCGAGCTGTACCGCTGGTTGCTGACCGCAGACCCGCCCATCTGCGTGCAGGGCGGCAATCCGGTGGCCGTGCTCAACAGCTGCTCTCGGCGGCGTCGCGGCGAGGAGTGCTGGTGCCGCTTTGATGTCGTCGAGGCCGCCGATGACCTCGAAGGTGTGGGCGCGGATGACCTTATCGAGTGGCTGAATGACGACCTCGAGCCCGAGGACGTGAGCGATCTGGCCGAGAAGCTCGAGGCACACCTGCGCCGCGCCGACGCGGAAGGCCCCGAGGCCGACCAGGCGCAGCGACTGCGTCGTCGCCTGAAGCGCGTAGCCGACCGCGGTTCGGGGCTGTCCGGCGCCTACGCGGACGACGTCGATGAGTGAAATGTCACACGACACCCATGTACTTGATACCAGTGATGCAGCACCAACCAACTGACGCGGAGCTACATGAGCTCGTTGCTGCCGGCGATGAGCCGGCGCTCGCGCTGTGGCAGGCCCGGACCGGGTCCGAGATCCTCCGCCTGGTGGCCAACGCCGGCCTCGGACCCGCCGATGCCGAAGAAATCTGGAATGAGGCGTTCTTCGCGACCTGGGCGCGCCTGCAACGAGAGCCGGCGCTCGTGCCCATCGGCGAAGGGCTGCGGGCCTACGTCTTCAAGGTCGCGAACAACCTCATCGCACAGCGCCGCGCTCAGTCTGCCCTGCTCGAGACGGTCGAATTACTCGAGGAGCACGATGAGATTCCGAGTAGGCCCGGATCAGAGCCGGCATCCGAGCTCGTCCAGGCCCTGCGGCGCTGCCTGGAGAGCGCGCCGGCTCGCGTTCGCTTGGTGGCGGAACTCCTCATGGAACAGATCTCGCGCGAGCAGTTCGCCACCGCCCTGAACATCGCGGCGACCAGCGTTGGCCAGACGGTTGCCCGAGCCAAAGCCAAGTTGATCGAATGCGTTGAGGGAGCTCGCTCATGAACGACCTGGGAACCATCCGGCGAGAAATCGCCGCAGATCTAACCGCGACAACCGAACGCGAAAGCGTCGCCGACGATGGCACGCTGGACGCGGTCTTGAGGCTTCTCAGCCGAAGCTGGCAGCCCTCGGCGCTGGCGATCGAGGCCCTCACCGCGGACGCCCCCCAACTCGAATACCCGAGCGAGCACGAAGAGCGCGACCGGCAGCGGCGCCTTGAGGTGTTGCGTGCGTTCCGCGCCGTGACACCGACGATTGGAACCTTGCTGCGTACGCGTCGCGGCGCGGCCGCAGCGCGCACGCTGGCAGATCAGGCCGGGGTGGCTCCAGCGGTCTGGGCGCTCATCGAGGAAGACCGAGCGCCGTCGGCTATTCTCAACATCGATCCCCATCGGCTGCGACGCGTCGCCTTCGGCCTCGGCATCCCTCGCAAAGCCGTAGTGGCCGCGCTCGAACGATCGCTCGCCGAGGCTTCGGCCGGGCACTACGCCTTCGGGCACCGGCCACGCCAGCCGGTCGACGAAAGCGAGCCGCTGTCCTTCGAGGCGATTGACGAGACGGAGCGGGTCTGGGCGTGGGTGATCGACTTCCTCGCCGAGGAGGGCTAGGCGAGGCTGATCTGGTTCAACAGCCGGTACCGCTCTGCGGCGATGATCAAGACGGGCAGGTTGACATCGAAGGTGTCGAGCAATTCGTCGCGCGACAGGGACCGAACGCGGTCGCGAAGCCAGCTGCGCGGTACCAGGAGCCGCCCGGCAAAGTCATCGGCTTCCGCCTCTTCGTCGATGCGGACGTCGGCATCTTCGAGCGCAAAGGACCCGACTGATGGCTCGCCCTCGAAGCTGCAAGCACCGCCATGGTCCAGAACTAGGTGGCCAAGTTCGTGAGCGAGCGTGAACCGCTCCGCCCGGACGCCGAGCGTGGCGACGAGGATGGTCCGCGACGCCGGGTCGTAGGCACCTCGGACGCGAGGCTTCAGCTTTGCGTCCGGCAGCACTCGGACGGCCAGATGCTTGGCGAGAATCTCGAGCGGTACCGGTGGCCGAATCACTCCAGCTGAGGAACGCAGCTGGTCGGCACTCGCCTCGGTGAACTTCGCCCGGATCATTGCTCCCTGACGCTACCGTCGGTAGCTCGCGACTGCATAGCCTGCGTATTCTTTCCCGGCGATCCTAGCCAAGCGGTCGTCTGCGACACCGCCCCCGCGTAAGCCGAACTCTGGCCGAACCCGACAGGTCGAAATCAAACGCTGGCCGTAAGACGATCGCTCGATCACTATCGAACTGCGGACGGGCCGCGCATCCTTCGGCAGAACCTAACGTTGGCCGAGATTCACCTCGCTGCGAGGGTCCTTGAGCGGGTCAGGACGCCGGTTCGGATCAGTCCGCAGTCTCCGGAGGCGTTCCATGAGGCCCATTGTTGGCCATAGTTTCTTAGCAGGCCCGGCCATCATTTGGCATTAGGGACAGGACCGCCGAATCGCGTACGCAGACCTGTGCCCTGATCGCTCTCGCCCATCGCCGTCATCAGGGATCGGCGACGACCCAGCTCCCTTGGACGCTCGCCTAGCGCCAGCCGAGCTGCGGCGCGACGTACTTCAGGATCGACTCGACCGCGTGTGTGTTGTAGTCGACGCCGAGCTGGTTCGGGAGGGTCAGCATGAGGGTGTCGGCGGCCTGGATCGCGGTGTCCTTCGCGAGCTCCTTCACGAGGGCATCGGGCTCGGCGGCGTAGGACCGCCCGAAGATCGCCTTCGTCTGGGCGTCGAGGTAGCCGACCTGGTCGGACTCCTGGTTGCTCCGGCCGAAATAGGCCCGATCCCGCTCGTCGACGAGGGCGAAGATGCTTCGGCTCACCGAGACGCGGGGCTCACGCTCGTGCCCGGCCGCCTTCCAGGCCTCCCGGAACAGGCGAATCTGCTCGGCCTGCAGCTCGTGGAACGGCACGCCGGCGTCCTCGGTCATGAGCGTCGAGGACATCATGTTCAGGCCCTGCTTCGCCGCCCACTCGGCCGTGGCCCGCGAGCCGGCACCCCACCAGATCCGATCTCGCAGGCCCGGCGAGTGCGGCTCCGGCCGGAGCAGCCCCGGTGGGTTCGGGAACATCGGGTTCGGGCTCGGCTGGGCGAAGCCGGCGCCCGTGATGACCTGGAGGAAGACGTCAGTGTGCTGGCGGGCCAGGTCGGCGCCTACCGGATCGTCCTCGGCGGGCTGATAGCCGAAATACCGGAAGCCGTCGACGACCTGCTCGGGCGAGCCGCGGCTGATCCCGAGCTGCAACCGGCCACTCGCGATGAGATCGGCGGCGCCGGCGTCCTCGGCCATGTACAGCGGGTTCTCATAGCGCATGTCGATGACCGCCGTCCCGATCTCGATGCGCTTCGTCCGGGCGCCGATCGCGGCGAGCAGCGGGAACGGCGAGGCGAGCTGCTGGGCGAAGTGGTGGACTCGGAAGTACGCACCGTCCGCGCCGAGGTCCTCGACCGCCTGGGCGAGATCGATCGACTGGATGAGGGCATCGGACCCGGATCGAACCTGCGAGTAGGGCGACGTCGACCAGTGCCCGAACGAGAGGAACCCGATCCGCTTCACGCCCGAAGTCTAGGAGGGCCGCCCGACGCGGCCCCGCTGGCGGCCGATTCGCCCTGGAGACGCCCGATCCGGCCGCGATGGCCTCAGCCCACCGAGACGACGACCTTGCCTCGGGCCTTGCCAGCCTCGACGTAGGCGATTGCGGCGGGCACCTCGGCGAGCGGCACGACCCGATCGATGACGGGCACGATCCTGCCCGCGGCCGCGAGGTCGGCGAGGACCAGGAGGTCGTCCCGGTTGAGCTTCGCCAGGAAGTGGCGCATGTCCTGGTGGCGAAATCGGGATCGCAGCTTGGACTCCACGATCCCCCAGACGAGGTGGCGCAGCGTCGAGTCGCCCGCCCCGACCGAGACCACGACCCCGCCAGGTCGGAGGATCCGGTTCAGGTCGCCGAGCCGGCCATAGCCGCCGACGTCGAGGATCGCGTCGTACGGTCCGCCACTCGTTGCGACGTCGGTCCGGGCGTAGTCGAGCACCTCATCGGCACCGGCGGATCGGAGGGTCTCGAGGACCGCGGCGTTCGCGGTCGCCGTCACGTGAGCGCCGAAGGCCTTCGCGATCTGCACGGCGAACGTCCCGACCCCGCCGCCGGCGCCCATGACGAGGGCGCGCTGGCCGGCCTGGATGTGCGCCTGATCGCGGACCGCCTGGAGGGCGGTCACCGCCGCGACCGGGATCGCTGCCGCCTGTTCGAAGGTAAGGTTCGCCGGCTTCCGCACGAAGTTCCGGACGCGGCCGGCCGAGTACTCCGCAAAGCTGCCGTTGCGTCCGCCGAACACCTCGTCACCGACCGCGAGCTCTGTCACGTCCCGGCCGACGGCCTCGACGACGCCCGCCAAGTCCACCCCGGGCGCGGTCTTCGGTCTCCGCCAGCCCTCGCTCAGGCGGACCAGGAACGGGGTGCCGCGCAACATGTGCCAGTCGAGCGCGTTGACGGACGCGGCTCGGACGCGGACGAGCACCCCGTCGTCGCCGATCTCGGGCTTCGGGACCTCGCGGAGGTGCATGACGGCCGTCGACCCGTAGCCGTCCTGGACGATCTGCTGCATGGTCGCCACCTGCTCCATCGTCCCCGACACGGGCCTAGCGGTCGCGGTCATCGTGCACTCCTCGGTGCGTCATCTCGCCTTACAGCGTAAGAGTACGGCGTAAGGTAGGCAGACGCCGAGCTCCTGTCAAGCCCCAACCTTACGGTGTACGATCCACTGGTGAGCGCCGCCATCAGCCGAGCCCGGACAGGTCGCGAGCCGCTCAGCCGCGAGCGGATCCTGGCGGCCGCCCTCGAGCTCGCCGACGCCGAGGGCCTCGAGGCCCTGTCGATGCGCCGCCTCGCGCAGGCGCTCGGCGTCGAGGCGATGTCGCTCTACCACTACGCCGACGGCAAGGACGACATCCTCGCCGGCATCGCCGATCTCGTCGTCGAGCAGATCGAGCTGCCGTCTCCCGAGGGCGACTGGCGCTCCGCGATGCGGGCCAGCGCGATCTCGGCCCACCACGTCCTGCGCGAGCACCCGTGGGCCTGCAACCTGCTGATGAGCGCCAACCGGATCTCGCCGAACCGGCTGCGGATGATCGATGCGATGCTGGCCCGCCTCGCCGACGCCCATCTGCCGGGCGAGACCGCCGATCTCGCCTATCACGCGCTGGACAGCCACATCCTCGGGTTCACCCTCTGGGAGGCCGGCTACTCGCGCGGCCTGCGAAGCATGCCGGACGACCCCGAGGAGATCGTCCGAACGCTCGGGCTGCAGGCCCACCCGCACCTCGTGGACCACATGCACTTCCACCTCGAGCCACCCCCGACCGTCCAGCGCAAGAAGGCGTTCGAGTTCGGGCTGGACCTCATCCTCGACGGGGTGTCGGCTGGCTGACGGATCGGCCCCCTGCCGATCGCTACCCTGTCGCGGCGCGCCCCAGGCACGCTCGTCGCGCTCCTCCAGGCAGCAATCCTCCTCCGAGCCGTCCCATGCCGACCGTCCATGCCCCGCGCTGCCTTGTCGCGGTCGCCGTCCTCCTCATCGGGGGATCGGCGATCGTCGCGCCATCCCCGTCGCTCGCGATCGGGCCGAACGGGTTCACGGTCGCACGAGCGGCGACGGCCTTCGATGCGATGCTCGCGGCCTACTGGCAGCCGGCGAGCCAGACCTTCTACGCCCGCAGCGACCACCAGGTCCGGCCCGGGCACGCGGCCACGGCCGACTTCTGGTGGACGGCCGAGCTCTGGGAGGCGGTCATCGACGCTGCGGAGGCCCACGTCCCGGCTGCGGACCGGATGCTCCTCGACGCGACCTATGACGGCTTCGTCGCAGGCTCGCCGACGCTCGATTCCGACTTCAACGACGATCGCGGCTGGTGGGCTCTCGCCGCGATCCGGGCCTATGCCCTGACGGGGGAGCTGCGCTATCTCGCGCGGGCGGAGTCCCTGTCCGACGACCAGTGGCGGTCGTGGGACAGCACCTATGGCGGCGGCCTGTGGTGGCGGCGCAGCGTCCACGACCAGAAGAACGTGGCCACAAACGCGCCGGCGGCGATGACCGCGGCCCTGATCTACGCGGCCACCGGATCCGAGGCGTACCTGGATCGGGCGACGCAGCTCTATCGCTGGCTCGCGTCGCGGCTCCGCTCCGGGAGTGGCGTCGCGGATCACGTGTCCGGCGGCGGCGACGGGACGGTCGACGGCTCCAGCTACACGTACGACGAGGGGGCGTACATCGGCGCCGCCGTGGCGCTCTACCAGGCGACCGGGGAGCCCTCGTATCTCGACGACGCGGAAGACGTCGCCTCCGGCGTCATCGCCGCGACGCCCGGCCGTGTCCTGCCCGATGAGGGCCAGGGCGATGGCGGCGGCTTCAAGGGAATCCTCGTCCGGGACCTCGCGGCGCTCGTGACGGTGGATCGCAGCGGCTCGCTGCGTGCGTTCCTCGCGGCCAACGCCGATGCGGCGTGGGCGCATCGCCGAGGCGACGGGCTGTCCGGGCCGAGCTGGTCCGCCACGCCCGGACCGGGCTCGATCGACAGCCTCACCGATGCCTCCGCGGTTGCCCTCTTCTCGGTCGTGGTGGTCATTGGGGCGACGCCCGGCCACCCGACGTCGGTCGTCGATCCGGGGCCGTCCAGCGTGTCGACCACGATGGCCGCGAGCCGATCCCGTCTCGCCTCGTGGGCCGCTACGGGAGAAGCGCCGAGCCAAGTCGCACCAGCCAAGGCGCGGGACCCCCGTCTGGGCCCGGAGGTGGGGGTGGGATTCGTCATCCTCGTGGCCGCGCTGGTTTGCCTCATCGGCCGCTGCAGGCTGACGCTCCGTCGGCCGGGATCGAGCGTGGTCCATACAATCCCACAGCAGGACGACATGCGCGCCCGCCGGCGCTGAGATCTGATCGTCCCAATCAAGGTCGAACATCAGCGTGTGAGCTCTCCGGGACTCGCCAGGCCTCGGGGGAGCGCGCCCATGACGCGGTTGGTCACTGCGGTCGACAGTGCTGCCGATCGCATGAAGGCCGCCGGTCTCGGGTTCCCGCTCATCATCGGAGTCCTATCGCGGCTCTACTCGTCGAGCCTGATCCTCGCGGCGGCCACCTTCAACGTGCGCAACCCGCCCCTTCTGGGCGCCCAGAAGTCACCATTCGTCGCGTGGGACGGGCAGTGGTATCTCGACATCGCAGCGCACGGCTATCACGCCTACGCGATGCAACCGGGCCCGCACGGCGGGCATCACGACTTCGCGTTCTATCCAGGCTGGCCCTCGGTGATCCGCGCCGTATCACTCACTCGACTGCCGCCGGTAGTGGCGGCTGTCGTTGCGGCCAACGTGTTGTTCCTGTGTGCTGTCGTGGTCGTGTTCCTCGTCTTGCGCGGGGAGTTCGGGGGGGACGTCGCCCGACGTGGCGTCCTCCTTCTCGCCTTCAGCCCGGCCGCGTACGTGATGTCGATGGCGTACAGCGAGCCGCTGTTCCTGTTGCTGTCGGGCTCGTACTTCCTGCTCCGGCGCAGCAAGTCCAGCCCTCTGCTGGCAGCGGCAACGATGCTCACCCGCGTCAGCGGTCTGGCTATCGGAGCCTCCGCGGCCGTTGCATGGCTTCGTGATCGTCGTGACTGGCGTGCGTTCGCGTCGGCCTGCGCAGTTGCTCTCTCGTTCGCGGGCTGGTGGGTCTATCTGTGGTGGCTCACGGGAAAGAGAACGGCATGGCTCGAAGGCTCGGCCAGCTGGGAATCCAGCTTCGGCCCCGGCGCAATCCTGTACGCGTTCCAGCACTTGGCCTGGGCGTCGATCGTGAAGGTCACGGTCATCGGCACGGTGGCGATCGCTGGGATCACGCTGCTCCGCCGCCGCCTCGAGCTGGGCGTCTATTCGATCGTCGCGCTCGGGCTGTCGCTGATCGGAGCCCCGGTCACCTCGATGCCCCGACATGCGACCGTCGCTTTCCCAGCGTTCGGCGCCGTTGGCGAGAAGCTCGGTCATCGGGGCACCCTCATCCTGGCCGTTGTGTTCGGCGCGTTGCAGGTCTGGTTCGTCTGGTTGTCGTTCGCGGGACAGGCGACCGCCGCCCCATAGCGCTTCGCCCGTAGGCCCAGGCGCGATCGAGGAGTTCACCAACCGTCCCGAACCGGAAGCCACGAGGCCGATATCCCACGTTGATCCGGGACAGGCCGCGGCGGGCGAGCCGGACCTGCGTGCGTCGGAACGTGCGGGCCAGCTCGAACCGGCCAGGCCAACCGCTCGACGGTCCCGCGCCAGACGGCCGCAACCCCACCAAAGGGATCAGGACTGTCAGCCTACTGTTATGTCCTTCGCCGATCTGCAAGCATCGCCGCAAGCGTCGGTCGCAGCGCTCCCACGGGCTCCCAGCTGCGACGGAGGAACCATGCGGCTACAACCACGCCCCCGGCCGGCGCTCCCAGGCGTCGCTCTCGCCGCCTCGGTGCTGCTCAGCGCGACGATCGGTTCCGGCATGGCTTCGGCCGCCAGCACGAACTACCTCAGTCAATGCGCCGTCAACCTGCGTGCGTCAGCATCGACTGCCGGGACGCTTGTCGCCACGATCGCCACCGGGACGACCGTGACCGCCTCCGCTTCGGTGTCGGGGGGCTCGTGGTCCGCGAGCTGCGGCGGATCGAGCGTGTCGGGGTCGACCTGGTACACGATCACCGCCGTCAACGGCACGTCGACCTCGTCCCTGTATGGCAAGACGTCCGTGTATGCCGCGACTGGCCTGTTCAAGGTCGCGCCGCCACCGCCGCCGCCGGGCAGCTTCCTCGAAGGCATCGACGTCAGCCATTGGCAGGGGACCATCAACTGGACGAGCGTCGCCGCCGCCGGTAAGACCTTCGCGATCATGAAGGCGACGGAGTCGACGATCTACGCCGATTCCATGTATGCGACCTGGCACGCCGCTGCGCGTGCCGTTGGAATCCGTGTCGGGGCCTACCACTTCGCCCAACCGTCAACCACGTCCGGTGATGCGGTCGCCGAGGCCGACTGGTTCGTGGCCCACGCGAATCTCCTCCCGGGCGACCTGAACCCGGCCCTGGACCTCGAGGTCAGCAACGGCCTCGGGACGACAGCGCTCCAGAACTGGGTCTTGGCGTGGCTCAACGAGGTCTACGCGAAGACCGGAATCCGGCCGATGATCTATACGAGCCCGTCGTTCTGGCGGACATACATGGGCGACACGAGCGCGTTCGCGAGCGCCGGATACACCGTCCTCTGGATCGCCCATTGGTTCGTTTCGAGCCCGAGCGTCCCTGGTAACAACTGGGGCGGCCACGGCTGGACCTTCTGGCAGTACGACGACTGTGGTTCGGTGGTTGGCATCGGCGGCTGCGTCGATCTCGACCGATACAACGGCACTGACTTCACGAAGGTTACCTATGGCGCTGACTTCAGCTTGGCCGCGTCGGGCAGCGCGGATACCTCCACGAGCGCCTCGGTCAAGCAGGGCGGCTCGACGGATTTCACCGTGACCATCAACAGGACATGGTTCACGCTGCCCGTGGCCCTCTCGTTCTCAGGGCTGCCGACCGGCGCCAGCGGGTCTCTCAGCGTGACAAGCACGGCGGGAACAACGGCGACCCTGCACCTGTCGACCTCGAACATCGGCACGGTCACCCCGACTGGTACCTATCCGATCACGATCTCGGCTACGTCGAACGGGCTCACGAAGACCACGGTGGCCAGCCTCGTCGTGACGGATGGCATCGGTCCGGCGGCCAGTGTCAGTACGCCTCGCCTGTTCTGGTTCGCCACGCAGGCGGGCTCGAGCACACCCGGCCGCACCCAATGGAACGCCATGGATCCGAGCGGCATTGCCTCGTACACCGTCGAGAGCCAGATGAACGGCGGCTCGTGGTCCGCTATCGCACTCGCCAACCCCATGACCGTGTCGTGGACCGCTAACCTAGCATTCGGGACGACGTACCGGTATCGCGTGCGGGCAACGGATGGCGCCGCGAACGTGGGCTCGTGGGCCTATGGTCCGTCCTTCGCCGCCACGTTCACCCAGGACGCCAGCTCCTCGATCACCTACAGCTCAGGCTGGGTGACCAGCACGTTGACGACCGCTTACGGCGGCGCGCTCCATGGCACTGCGAAAGCTGGTGCCTGGGCGCAATACACATTCACGGGTGCGTCGTTTAGCTGGCTGGCCTATCGGGGCCCGAACCGGGGATCTGCAAAGGTCTACATCGACGGCGTCTACGTGACCACCGTCAGCCTGTACGCGACGACCTACCAGTCCAGGCAGGTCGCGTTCGGGAGGAACTGGTCCAGGAACGCCACCCATACGGTCAGGATCGTCTGCGTCGGGACGGCCGGCCACTCCCGGATCGACATCGACGGATTCGCCCGGATCAACCTCAGCTAGGTCTTCCCGAGGGCGAGCGCCTCGCGCGACAGGCGGTAGGCGCCCTTGTCGTCGCCGAGCTCCGCGAGGATCTCGGACCACTCGGTCAGGACGTCCCTCAGCTGCTGGGGCCGGCCGTGCTCACGGGCCAGTGCGGCCGCTGCCTCCATGCGGACCGACGCCCTCGAGAGGTCGCCGCCCCGACGGGCGATCTCGGCCAGCGTCAGCGCCGCGCTGATCGCTGCCTTGCGGTTGCCCTGGGCGTTGGCCAGGTCGAGGGCCTCGTTGCCGATCTCCTCGGCGGCACGGAGGTCGCCGGCCGCGAGCTCGATCTGGGCCCGGGTCTCCACGATGTGGGCCCGCCCGCGCTCGTCGCCGATTGCTCGCATCTGCGCCTCGCCCGTGGCCGCGTGGTCCCGGGCCCGGTCGAACAAGCCCATGCCCGAGTAGGTGAGGGCGAGGTCGTTCTCCAGCAGGGCGACCTCGCGGTCAAGGAACGTCTCGCGGTAGCGAGCCAGGGCCTGGTTGGCGAGCCGCATCGCCGCCTCGAAATCGCCGCGCTCGCGATACGTGTAGGCAAGCCCGGTGAGGAACACGGCGCGCCGCCGATCGCTGACCGTGTCGATCAGTGCGCGGGCCTCCTCGAGGTACCCGGCGGCCTGGGCGTCGTCGCCGCCTCGGCTCACGGCCGCCGAGAGGGCCATCAACACTCGCGCCTCGAAGTCGGGCTCGACGCTGACGCCGGCCCGAATCCGTTCCAGGACGCCCCGAAAGATCGAGGCTGCCTCGGCCTCGTCCTCCCGCTGGTAGAAGGCTGCGGCCAGCCAGTACCTGGCCATGGCTGCCTGGGCGGCTTCGCCTGCGGAGTCGAAGGCTGCCGCCGCAGACGACGCGACTCGGATCGCCTCGTCGACCTGATCGAGACGGCAGAGGGCCTCCGCGAGGCCGGTCTCGAGCTCGGCCCGACGGACGGGCTGTGATTCCACCTCGAGCAGCGAGCGGTAGGCGTCGGACGCCGCCTGCCAGTCACCGGCGGCGAGCCGGAGATCGGCTTCGACCCGCGACCAGGTCGGCCCGGCGAGCCCCTCCGGGTCACCGAGGAAGTGGGTGACCGGGAGGCTCAGGCGCCCGGCGATGAAGTTCAGCGCCGCGAGGCTGGGCTTCGACAGCCCGTTCTCGAGGGCGCTGATGTAGGCCTTCGTATAGCGGCCCTCGGCGAGCTTCGACTGGGTCAGCCCCGCGGCCAGTCGTGCCGTGCGGATGCGGGCCCCAACGGACTCGGCGATCCCCCGATCGAGGACGGCCAGCCGGCGACCGAGCGACTTGTGCGGCACGGGCGTGAGTGTAGCGGGGGGCGCCTCGCTGACAAGTCAGGTTTGACGGCGTGCTCGTCCGGCACGCGAAAAGGGGTATAGGAATAGTTGACACGGGACCCCGAACCTCAATAGGATCGGGTGGTGCGTGGCGCGCTCCGGGCGATGACGGGAAGAGGAGGATCCCGTGCATCGATCCCGAAGCCATCGGCTCGCCCGTCTCCGCGTTCTCGCGTCGTCCCTCCTGCTCAGCCTGGCGCTCGCGGCGATCACCGCAGCCGGAGTCCTGGCTGATGGCGGAGGCTATCCAATCCCGCACTGACCGAACGACACCGCGTCAGGTCACCGCGCAACTGGCCCCAACCAGCAACCGCCACCGCGTCGCGCCCGGGGCGCGCCAGGCCATCGTCCCGACGAGGGGCGCCGACGCGCAGCCCGAGATCCTGTCGTTTCGAGCCGCGATCAATCTCGGGAGCTCACTGCGAATGGCCGAACACCGCGTCATCGGGGTCGGGGTCGAGGTTTCCGGCAGTCACCCGCCCGATCCCCATGTCTCGCTCATCTGCCTCGACGACGGGCGTCGCATCCCACGGGCGCGGGCCATCACGAACCTGCGCTACGGCGTCGAGAGCTACTTCACCGAGATCGATGGCGTCCGGGCACGACTGCGGGTCGTCGACCCGTGCTCGCGCTGTGGCCAGGCCTACCTGCGGGCCGACGAGGACGCCACCCAGGCGGACAGCCTCATGAGCCTCCCGCCCTGCTCCGAGGAGCAGCCACCATCGCCGTCGGGGTCGGAGGCGACGATCCTCCCGCCGCTGGAGCCCTGACTTCGCGGGCGGGCGGGCGTTCGCGGTGCGCCCGCCCGTGCCGCTCCCGCGCTCGAGCCGCCTACGGGCGGGGCAGGACCACGATCCGGCGGTTCGGCTCCTCGCCGATCGACTGCGTTGCGACGTCCGGGTTGTCCCGCAGGGCGATGTGGACCCACCGCCGTTCGAGCGCCGGCATCGGCTCCAGCTGGAGCATCTTGCCGGTCTCGATGACGCGCTTGGCGGCCCGGTCGGCGATCTCGCGGAGCTGGCGCTCGCGCCGGCCGCGATAGTCCTCGACGTCGACGAGGACCCGGGTCCAGGCACCCATCTGGCGCGACAGCATCAGGTTCACGAGGTGCTGGAGCGCCGAGAGGCGCTCACCCTTCCGCCCGATCAGGGCGCCGAGAGCCTCGCGCTCCTCGCCGTCGCCCAGCACGTTCAGGCGGCTGGTCTCGCCCATCTCGAGCTCGACGCGGACGCCGAAGCCCATGTGGACGAGCAGCTGCTCGAGGATCACCTTGCCGGCCGCGAGCGCCTCGGGCGATGCCTCCGCCGCCTCGAGCTCGGCGCGCTCCGCAGCGACGGACCCGCGGGCCGCGGCAACCTCGGCCGCTTCGCCCTCGGTCAGGTCCTCCGTCGGCCGAGAGGGCCGGGCGCCGTAGCGTCCGCCGCGGTCGTCGCGGCGCGGGCCGCGATCGCGGTCGAGGCCGCGCCCGCCTCGGTCACCGCGGTCGCCGCGGTCCTCGGGATGCGTGCGCTCGGGGCGCTCCGGGCGCTCCCTGGCGACGTCGGCCTCGGCGGCGACGGGCACGCGCTCGGGCCGGTCGTCGCGGCGGGGGCCGCGATCGTCGAACCGTGGTCGATCGTCGCGACGAGGACCACGATCGTCCCGGCGCGGGCCGCGGTCGCGGTCGAAGCCGCGGCCACCTCGGTCGCCCCGATCGCGGTCGAAGCCCCGGTCCCGGCCGAAGCCCCGACTGCCGCGATCGTCGTCCCGATCACGGGCCGGCGGCGCCGGCAGCGGACGCTGGGCGGCCGTCTCGCGCTTCGGGGCGGCGCCGCCGAGCTCGGATCGCGGCGCGGCGAGGACCCGGGCGGGCTCGGCGCCCATCCCCAGCACGCCCCGGCTGCCCGGGGTCAGGATCTCGAAGTCGAGGTCGTCGAGGCCGACACCGAAGGCCTCGCGGGCGAGCCGCAACGCCTCCTCGACGCTCTTGCCGGTGAATTCGCGGTACGCGTCTGACGCACTCATGTTCAACGACGTCTCCCACGCCGGCCCTGGCGACCGCGCTGCTTGATCGTCGCGTTGGCGGACGTCGCGCGTTCGATGGCCGAGCGTTCAGGTGTGGGCCGCGCGGGCGCTCCCGCCGCGCGAGGTGGGGAAGTCGGCGCCGCGGGCGCGGCGACCGGGAAGCGCGGCTTGTGGTCGACGGCGAAGCCCGGCGTCCAGCCGAAGAGCGGGAACAGCGAGCCGAAGCCGATGATCAGGTACTGCTGGACGATCCCGAACAGGGTCGAGACGATGTAGTAGATGTAGAGCCCCGCCGGCAGGAAGCTGGCGAAGAACACGAAGATGAACGGCAGGATGACCAGCGTCTGGCGCTGCGTCCGGGTCGTCGGGTCGTCGAGCTTCGTGTTCGTGGCGGGCAGGGTCATCTTCGACTGCACGAGCTGGAGCAGGGCCGAGAAGATGGCCAGGAAGCTGATCCCGAAGCCGAGCACGCTGATGTCGACGTGGGGCTGCCCGGCGTTCAGGCCGAACAGCCAGCCGACCGTCGTGTTGATGCACGGGACCACGATGCTGTGGCCGGCCGCGTCGGTCGTGAACTGCGGGGTCGTGGCACACGGCAGGCTGATGAGCTGGACACCCCCGACGTTCAGCATCTGGTTGACGTTGAAGTTCGTCAGGCCGTCCCGGATGACCTGGTACATGACGTACAGGAGCGGGGTCTGCAGGAGGAGCGGCAGGCAGCCGGAGGTGGGGCTGACCCCGCGCTCGCGGTAGAGAGCCTGCTGGGCCTGGTACTGCCGGTTGCGGTCGCCCTTGTAGCGCCGGGCGATCTCCTGGATCTCCGGCTGGATCATCTGCATGTGCCGCTGGTTGACGAGCTGGCGCCGGTACAGCGGGATGAGGATCGCCCGGATGATGATCGTGAGCAGGATGATCGCGATGCCGATGTCGCCGGTCACCTTGTAGAAGCCGGCGAGCAGGATGAACGCGAGCTGGAAGATCGGGGTGAAGGTCCAGCCGATGAGGCTGCCCGGATCGGGGGCGAGGGCCGCCGGATGGAGCGGCGTCGGCTGGGGCGTCGGGCTGACGCTCGGCGAGGGCGCGGCCGATGCCCCGGACGAGATCGCGGCGCCCACCGACGCCGGGGCCTCCGAGCCGCTCGCTGGAGCCTCCGAGCCGCTCGTCGGCGGCGTGCACGCGGCGACGAGGAGCGCGACGAGCACGATGAGCCCGATCGCGGCGAGGGCCCACAGCGCGGGATGGACGCGCGGTCGCGACGGACGAGGCCGCATGGGCCGGCCGGGCATCGGGGAGCGGATCGGCTCAGCGGACAGGGTCGTAGCCTCCCGGGTAGCCGGGATGGCAGCGGGCGATGCGCTTCATGCCCATGAGACTCCCCCGGACCAGCCCGTATCGCTCGATCGCCTGCTCGGTGTAGTGGGAGCAGGTCGGCTCGTAGCGGCATTGGGACGGCAGCCACGCGAACGCGAAGCGGTACGCGTGAATCGCCGCGATCCCGACCCGTTTCACGAGCCCTCGCCCTCCACGACGCCTCCCCGCGTCAGCAGCCGCCGCAGCGTCATCGCCACGGTCCGATAGTCGGCCTCGACGATCGCGGGTCTGGCGATCACGAGGACATCCCAGCCGGGCTTCGTCGCCGGCCCCATTGATCTCAGCGCCTCCCGCAGCCGCCGGCGGACCCGGTTCCGGACGACGGCCGAGCCGAGTGCCCGACCCGTCGCCAGGGCGAACCGCGTCGGCCCGTCATCGGTCCGAAGGACCCGGGTCGCGAGGAGCGGGTGGGACCGGACGGTCCCTCGCTCCTGGAGCGCCACGAAGTCCTGCGGACGGGAGAGCATCACGAGCCGCGGCCGCGGACGGCCGGCTGGATTCGGCCGGCCGGGTGTGGCCGTCAGACCGTCAGGCGCTTGCGACCTCGGGCCCGGCGCGCCGCCAGGACCCGACGCCCGCCCACGGTCTTCATCCGGGCGCGGAAGCCATGCTCCTTGGCGCGGTGGCGCTTCTTGGGCTGGTAGGTCTGCTTCATCGAGCCTGCTCGGGATCCTCTCCATCGGGCCTCGGGGTTCCGTCCGTCATCGACCCCAGAAGGCACGCAAACGCGCCGGGCGCCCGATCAGGGCGTGGCGCGTTCAACGTCCGGGGGATGATAGGTCGGGCTCGGAGGGGGTGTCAAACGGGGGTTCGACCGCCGAGCGGGCCGAATCCGGCAGTGCCGGCTGATACTCCTGGGGAGTATCGCGGTTTCGCCTTGCGAGGCGCCGGCAGCGGTGCTACCGTTCGCCACCCGAACGGCCCGGCGACCCGAGACATCGACACCGTCGCGAGCCCACGGACGACCTCGCGCCAGTCCCGGAACGTGCGCGTCGCAAGCCTCCGCGCCGCTCACGAGCGTGCTCGACACCCGTTCGCGAACACCTCGCCACACCCGTCCACCCAGCCCATCGGATCAGAGAGCCCACATCGACCGTATGGATGCGAAGCAGGTCTGGCGCGCTGCCCTCGGCGAGCTCCAGGTATCACTCTCGCCGGCGAACTTCGAGACGTGGCTGCGCGACACCGAGCTCGCCGACGTCGACGACAACCGCTTCCGGATCTCGGTGCCCAATGGCTTCGCCAAGGACTGGCTCGACAGCCGCTACCGCTCGCTGATCTCCCAGACCCTGGCCCGCATCGTCGGCTACAGCGTCCAGGTCGAGTTCTTCGTGGGCCAGTCCACGGATCCGGCGGTCGGCGCGGCGTCCGACGAGGCCCGCGGCAGCGAGACCGAGGCCGGCCACGAGGGTCGCGCGCCCGTCGGGGTCATGGCCGACGGAGCATCGGCGCCGCGCCCGTCCGGCAACGGCTCGACCTCCGTCCGCATCGAGTCGACCCGTGTCGGCGGCGAGGGTGGGGCGAGCAACATCAACCCCCGCTACACCTTCGCGAACTTCATCGTCGGGTCGGCCAACCGCCTCGCCCATGCGGCGTCGCTGTCGGTCGCCGAGCGACCCGGCCACGCCTACAACCCGCTGTTCCTGTACGGCGGCGTGGGCCTCGGCAAGACCCACCTCATGCACGCGATCGGCAACCAGGTCGCCGCAAAGTTCCCGCGCAAGCGCGTCGTCTACGCGACCTCCGAGAAGTTCACGAACGAGTTCATCACCTCGATCCAGCAGGGCAAGATCGACGAGTTCCGAGGCCGCTACCGCCGGATCGACCTGCTCCTCATCGACGACATCCAGTTCATCGCCGACAAGGAGCGGACACAGGAGGAGTTCTTCCACACCTTCAACGCGATCCACGAGGACGGCAAGCAGATCGTGCTGTCCTCGGATCGGCCGCCGAAGGCCATCCTCACCCTCGAGGAGCGGCTGCGGTCCCGATTCGAGTGGGGCCTCATCGCGGACCTCACCGCGCCCGACCTGGAGACTCGCATCGCGATCCTCCGGGCGAAGGCCGAGGAGGGCGCGGTCCCGATCACGTCCGACGTCATCGAGTTCATCGCCCGCAAGGTCGTCTCGAACATCCGCGAGCTCGAGGGCGCCCTGAACCGGATCGTGGCCTACGCCTCGATGGGCGCGATGCCGATCTCGATCGAGCTCGCCCAGGCGGTCCTCTCGAACGTCCTCTACAACCCGAAGAAGCGCCAGATCACGCCCGAGCGCATCGCCAGGGCCGTGTCCGAGTACTACGGCGTCGAGCTCGACGCTCTCCGCGGGCAGAAGCGCGACAAGGCGATCGTCGTCCCGCGCCAGATCGCGATGTTCCTGATGCGCGAGGAGACCGACGTCTCGCTCCTCCGGATCGGCGCCGAGCTCGGCGGGCGGGACCACTCCACCGTCCTCCACGCCTGCGACAAGATCACCCGCGAGTCGGCCGGCAACGACGAGCTCCGCCGCGAGATCGCGGCCGTCCGGGAGCTCATCTACGCCGAGTGACCTCGAAGCCAAGTTGGCCGGGGCAGGGACGGCGCGGGCGGATCGGTGGGGAAGCCGGATCGGTGGGGAGGCGGCACCCGGCGGGCCGGGGCCCGGCGGCGGTGAGATTGGCGCCGCGGAATGGCCCGCCGGAGGCTTGAGGCCCGCAGGTTCTGCCAGATGTATCCCGTGGTGATCGTTGGCCCGTGTTCTGAGCACTCCGTCAGGCACCTGGTCGCGGAATCCATCCCGGCATGAGCGTGGCTCGGGATGAATTCCGGCCCGGGCTGGGCGGCGCGAGGCGTCGAGGCGGCCATGCGACCGCAGGAGCGCGCATCTGGCAGAACACGGCCGACGGCGCGACACGGCCGACGGCGCGGCCCGGCCGACGCTGCGGTGCGGAGGTGAGATTCGCGACCGCATCGGGGTCCGGCGTCGGCCGCTGCGTATCCGGAGTTGTCCACCGAACCGGCGAGCCGTGGTGCATCTCTGGTGTCGTTGCAAGGTTCGAGCCACGCGTCGCAACGTGGATGCAATGCCGGACAACCTGGCACGCGACGTGGAGAACGTCATCGCGGCCCACGCCGGACGGCGACCCGACATTCGAATCGTCCACCGCGGCGTCCCGCATCCGTCCGCCGTCGGCGAGTCGCCGTCCACGTCCCCGGCCCGGGCGTCCACGGCCCGCCCGATCGCGGCCGAGCACGGGCGTCCACGCCGCCCACAGCGTGATGATGATGATGACGGGACTAGAGGAATCGACGAAGATACACACCGAACGACCGGGCCCGGGATACGCCGGTGCGAACGGGCTGAGCGCTCTCGGGGCCTCGACATCCGCCCCGCCCGTTGAGTCTGGAGTGAACCTGCCGTGAAGCTCTCCGTCATGCAGGAGAACCTCGCCCGGGGCCTGACCGTCGTGAGCCGGGCGGTCTCCACGCGAAGCACCCTGCCCGTGCTCGCGAACGTCCTGCTCAAGACCGAGGACGGCGGCCTCCGCCTGACGACGACGAACCTGGAGATCGGCCTCGTCTACTGGGTCCCCGGGAAGATCGACACCGACGGAGCGACGACCGTGCCGGCGAAGCTCCTGACCGACCTCGTCCTGTCGCTGCCGGGCGGATCCCGGATCGACCTCGAGACCGGCGCCAACGAGACGCTGCACCTCAGCTCGGGCCCGTTCCAGTCGCACGTCAAGGGCATCGACGCGGACGAGTTCCCCTCGATCCAGGCGACGGGCGAGCGGCCGACGACCCGCATCAAGCAGGGCGAGCTCAAGCGGGCGCTCGAGCAGACGGCCTTCGCCGCGGCGACCGACGAGGCCCGACCGATCCTCACCGGCGTCCTGTGCCGGTTCGAGGGGGAGACGGTGACCTTCGCCGCCGCGGACAACTACCGGATCGCGGTCAAGACGATCCCGATCCTGGACACGGTCTCCGACACGAGCGTCGTCATCCCGGCCCGGGCCCTGAACGAGCTCATGCGGATCCTGGGCGACGGCGAGGAGCCGGTGGACGTGGTCCTGGCCCAGGGCCGGAACCAGGTCCTCTTTCACCTCGACGGCGTCGACCTCGTCAGCCGCCTGATCGACGGCCAGTTCCCGAACTACCAGTCGGTCCTGCCGAAGACGCACACGACGCGCGCGATCCTCGATCGCGAGGAGCTCCTGCGGGCGGTGCGACCGGCAGCCCTCATCGCCCACGAGTCGGCGAACATCGTCAAGCTCCAGATCGGCTCGAACGGCGAGGCGGGGATCGTCGTCAGCGCGAACGCCGAGGTCGGCGACCACGTCGGCCAGGTCGAGGCCGCGGTCGACGGCGACGGGACGTCGATCGCGTTCAACGCGAAGTACCTCGCTGACGTCCTCGAGAAGGTGACCGCGGACCAGTTCGCGCTGGAGCTCCAGGGCCCGCTGGCACCCGGCGTCTTCAGGCCCGTGGGCGACGACGACTACGTCCACGTGGTGATGCCCGTCCGGACGACCAGCTGACACTGCTCCGCTCACTCGGGCTCACGGACTTCCGGGGATACGGCAGCCTCGTCGCGACGTTCGGATCCGGTCCACAGCTCGTCTGGGGACCCAACGCCTCCGGCAAGACCAGCCTCGTCGAGGCGATCGTCGTCCTTGCCTCGGGCCATTCGCATCGGACCACGACCGACGTCGAGCTCATCCGCTGGGGCGCCGACATCGCCAGGGTCGAGTGTCGTCTGGCCGACGGCGAGTCGGCCGTCGAGGTCGTCCTCGTCCGGCCGGGATCCGCGGCCGCGGCGGGCGGTGGCCGGAAGCGGATCCGCGTCAACGGCGTCGCCCGGCGGCCGGCCGCGCTGGCGGAGCACCTGCGCGTCGTCGTCTTCGCGCCCGAGGACATGCTCCTCGTCGCCGGATCACCGGCCCTGCGCCGGACGGTGCTCGACCACCTGGCGTCGAGCCTGTACCCGGGCTACGCCGCGGACCTGGCGACCTACGGTCGAGCCCTCCAGCAGCGGAACGGGCTCCTCCGCGCCATCCGCGATGAGACCGGCTCCCGCGACGAGCTGCGGTACTGGGATCGGCCGTTCCTCGACGCCGGCGGGTCGATCGTCGCGGCCCGCGCACGCCTCCTCGAGGCCCTCGCCGGGCCTCTGGCCGCGGCCCATGCCGAGATCGCTCCGGAGGAAGGCTCGCGAGCAGCGCTCGGGCTGCAGTACCTGACGAACGCCCCGGCCCTGGGGTCCGAGACCCCCCGCCAGGCCCTCGAGCGACGCCTGGCCGACACCGCCGAGAAGGAGCTGTGGAACGGCACGACCCTCGTGGGACCGCATCGCGACGACATCGCCTTCACGCTGGAGGGCCGGGACCTCGCCGCGTTCGCGTCGCGCGGCCAGCAGCGGACCGCGATCCTCGCCCTCAAGCTCGCCGAACTCGACCTCCTCGAGGCCCGCGACGGGCGGCCGCCGCTGCTCCTCCTCGACGACGTGTTCTCGGAGCTGGACCCGACGCGCCGCGCCCACCTCGTCCGCCGGATCACGGCCCTCCCGCAGGCCTTCGTGACGACCACGACGCTCGCCGACCTCGATCCGAGCCTGCGGGCGATCGCCGCAAGCTGGGAGGTCCGGCCGGACGAGGCCGGCGCCACGCTCAGCGGGCCGTCCGCGGTGGGCGCCGCCGGATGACGAGCCGGCGCCGGCCGATGCAGCGGATCGGCGAGCTGATCCCGAGCGCGGCCGCGCGGCTCGGGCTCGCCGACGAGCTCCGCCGCGCCCGGGCGATCGCCACCTTCGACGCGATCGTGGCCGAGCGCGCGCCGGCGGCCCACGGCGCCTGTCGGGCCATGCGGATCGACGGCGATGCCCTGGTCGTCGAGGCGGACGCGCCGATCGTGGCCCAGGAGCTCCGGCTGCGCTCGGTGGCCCTGCTTGACGCATTCCGGGCCGCGCCGGCGGGCGGGCCGATCTCCGAGCTCCGTATCGGGGTCAGGCGCCGCTGACAGGCCCGTAACCCGAGGCCGGCGCTCGACGTCTACGTGCGGAGCTCCGCGGAACGCGTGCGATAATCCCCGCCCCACCAGGCATCCCAGGCAGAGGCTCGCATTGGCCCACCGCCTCCAGATGAAGCTCGGCGTCGTCCCCGAGGCCGATCGCCTGCCCGACTCGCCCGACACGGTCCTGCATGTCGAGCCCACCGTCGGATCGCAGGCCCGATCGAAGGGCCACCTCTACCTGCTCGTGACCTCGCAGGCCGGCGGGCTGAAGGCCCGGGAGGCTACCCGGCTCGTCGCCGACGCGATCCGGAGCGAGTACTACTACGACGAGTCGGCCGGGATCCGGGTCTGCCTCATCAAGTCGATCCAGGCCGCGAACAAGCGCCTCGCCCACGCGCGCGAGCGGTCGATCCTCGGTTCGGCCGATCCGGGTCCGATCGGCGTCGCCGTCGCGGTGGTCCGCGACAACGAGCTCTACGTCGGGACCGTCGGCCCGGCCGAGGCGTACCTGAGCCGCGGCGCCCGGCTCTCGACGCTGCCGGATCCGCACCGCGATCGGGGCCTCCCATCGGCCGATCTCGAGCCCGACGTCTGGCGCGGCGAGATGAACGTCGGCGACCAGCTGGTGCTGGCCTCGCCGAACCTGCTGGCCTCACTGGGACCGGATGACCTGAAGGACGCGCTCGTCACGCTCCATCCGCAGTCGGCGATGGACCATCTCCATGCCCGGTTCGTGACCAACGGCGGGTCGGGTAGCGACGGCGCGATCGAGATCGAGGCGGCCGAGGTCCAGGCCTCGCGTGTCGGTCGGGCGCCCGTGCCCGTCCGGCCGCCCGAGCCGCTCGCCGGCGTCCCGGACAAGTCCCCGATCCCGCTCGCCGATTCCGTGGCTGGCGGCGTCTCTGCGGCCCAGGATGGCGCCCGTCGGGCCCGGGATGCCGCCGGCGGCGTCGCCGGCCGCCTGTTCGCCGAGGCCCTCGATCGGCTGCCGAGCCGCCGGCCGGCCTCCCGGACTGTCTCGTCCGCGCCGGCCCGCCGCGAGACCGAGCGCCGCGCCGCGCTCGCGATCCTCGCCTTCGTCATCGTCGTCGGCGCGCTGGGGCTCGGCGTGTTCCTGCTCGGCGGCAAAAGCCCAACCGGCCAGGTGATCTCGTCGTTCGCGGCCGGTCAGGACGCGCTGACCGCGGCCCGCAACGACCTGTCACAGGTTTCCGGGCCCGGGGTCGACCTGGTCGACAACGACCCGACGAAGGCGGAGCGGCTGCTCAAGGACGCCCTCACCCAGCTGGCCACGGCGAAGGCGGCCGGCATCGCCGCCGTGACGCTCGACCCGCTCCGGGCGCAGGCGGTGGCCGGGCTCAACGCCCTCTACAAGATGGCCGACGTCACCGACGACCCGATCTTCACGTTCCCCGGGTCGACCCCGGTCGATCTCAAGGCGATCGTCCAGGGCCCCGACGGGGCGCCGTACGTCATCGACGGCGCGAGCTCGACCGTCTACCGGATCGATACCGCCCACAACAAGGCCACCGCGATCTTCAAGAAGGGCACGATCGTCAAGGGCGTGACCGAGGGCGATCCGAGGCTCCTCGCGCTCGGTGGCCGCGACCTCGTGATCGTCGACTCGAAGAACAACGTCTGGAAGTGGCGGCCGGCCAACCTGACCGGCCGCGGGACCATGAATCACGTCAACGTGAGCGGATCGGCGAGCTGGGGCAGTGATGTCTCGGCGATCGGGACGTTCATCCGGAATCCGGACCTGAACCTCTACAACCTGTACGTGATCGTCCCGTCGGCCCAGACGATCCTGCGCTACTCGCCCGCGGCCGACGGCAGCGGCTCGTACCCGGTCCGGGGCGACCACTGGCTCGCGACCGACCGGCCGGTGAACGACATCACCTCGATGTACATCGACGGCGACATCTTCGTGACCGAGGCCGGCCAGCTCATGCGCCTCGTGAACGGCAACAGCGAGGGCTGGTCGGCGACCGCGCCGCCCGACTCGGTCCTGCGATCCGCCCCGAGCTACACGCTCGTGACGTCGGGCGCGCCTCGCCGGGCCGGCACCCTCTATGCCTTCGACGGCCCGAACCTCCGGGTGATCGCCCTGACGAAGGCCTCGGGGTCGTACATCGGGGAGTTCGAGCTCGCCGACGGCTCGGAGGCCTGGAGCGACCTCCGGGGCTGGTACGTCGAGCCGGGTGTCTCGGACGCGCCCGACGCGATCGTCTGGATCAGCGGCACCGAGATCCATCGCACGATCCTCGCGACGAGCACGAGCGCCACCGGCTCTCCGGCACCGAGCGGCGGCACCTCGCCGGCGCCGTCGGGCTCCACGGGCGTGACGTCCCCGGCTCCGTCACACTGAGCGCCGCCCAACCCGCTCCCGAGGCTCGCCCGAGCCGGTGATCCCGCTCTACGACCGGAATCCCACGCGCCGCTTCCCGATCGTGACGCTCGGGCTGATCGTCGCCTGCTTCGCCGTCTTCGGCCTCGAGCTCACGGTGTCGATGGGCGGCGGCGACCAGGCGCTCGAGACGTTCTTCGAGCAGTGGGGCGCCGTGCCATCGAAGATCACGGCCGCGATCCAGCACGGTGACTGGCTGTCCGGCGCCATCGTCGGGATCTTCACGAGCCTGTTCCTGCACGGCGGCTGGCTCCACATCATCGGCAACATGCTCTATCTCTGGATCTTCGGGAACAACGTCGAGGATCGCCTCGGCCGGCTGAGGTTCCTCGGCTTCTACCTCGCCGGTGGGGTCGTCGCGGCGCTGGCCCAGGTGGCGATCGACCCGACCTCGACGCAGCCCCTCGTCGGCGCCTCGGGCGCGATCGCCGCGGCGCTCGGGGCGTACATCGTCCTGTTCCCGGGCGCTCGCATCCTGTCGCTCGTGTTCCTTGGGTTCTTCTACCAGCTGCTCGAGGTCCCAGCCCTGATCATCCTCGGCTTCTGGTTCGTGCTGCAGCTGATCAGCGGCTTCGCCTCGCTGGGCGTCCAGACCGCGCAGGGCGGGGTCGCGTTCTTCGCCCATATCGGCGGGTTCGCGCTGGGCGTCGTCGTGGGTCTCGCGGCCCGGGCCATCGGCGGTCCAGGCCGCGCTCGCCCGCCCCGGGGAGCGATGGGATAATCCGGCCATGGGTCGGCTGGTCGAGATGGTGGTCGAGAGCGTCCGGGTCCACATGCTCTCGAACCGGCACGTGGTGATCCTCAAGGACGCCGAGAACGACCGCTACCTCCCCATCTGGATCGGTGCCTGGGAGGCCAGCGCGATCGCCATGCGCCTCCAGGGCGTCGCCGCGGAACGGCCCCTGACGCACGACCTGTTCATCGCCGCGGTCGAGCAGCTCGGCGCCCGCGTTGACCGCATCGTAATCTCCGACCTCGCCGACGAGACGTACCACGCCCGGCTGTATCTCGTGCGCGACGGCGTCGAGGTCGAGGTCGACGCCCGGCCCTCCGATGCGCTCGCGCTCGCGGTCCGCTCGAGCGCCACGATCTTCGCCGCCGAGGAGGTCCTCGATCAGGCCGCCGTCAGCGCCGATCCGGACGCCGAGACGGGCGAGGACGAAGGCGAGGCGGAGGGCTCGACCGATGCCGGTGCTGGCGGCTCGGGCGAGAAGCGCCGGCGCCGCCGGATCCCGCTCGAGTCGGTCGGCGGCGAGAGCGCGGACCCGCGGCTCGACATGTTCCGGGACTTCGTGAACTCGCTCGAGGTCGATCCGGGCGCCGGCGGCGAATCGGGGCCGAGGAAGCACTAGGCGCGAGCGCCGGCGGGCGCCGGCGAGCTCCGGCGCGCTACCTTCCGAGGATCGGCCGCCCGCGGCGGAGCGCGCTGCCAGGCGACAGCCAGAGGCGGATCCGGAGCGACCAGAACTCCCGCATCGCCCGGAACACCACCTGTGGCTTCGCACCAGTCGGGCTGCCGGCCGTCCGGGGGTAGTGCGGGACGCCGACCTCGCCGATCCGGCGGCCGCTCGCCCCGAGCTTGATGAGGAGCTCGGCCGAGAAGAACGCCCCGCCCGACTCGACGTTGATCCCCTCGAGCGCCGATCGTCGGAAGAGCTTGCAGGCGCAATCGACGTCGCGGACTCGCAGCCCGAAGAAGATCCGGTTCGCCAGCCGGTAGGCGCGGGCGTAGAGCGTCCGCACGAGCGGGTCGGCCCGCCGGATCCGGAAGCCGACGACGGCGTCGAGCCGCTCGGGACCGTCGGCCGGCGCGGGGGCCAGCCGGTCGATGAGCCGGCCGAGGTCGTCGACATGGAACTGCCGGTCGCCGTCGGTGAAGGCGATCGCGTCATAGCGCGCGCTCGCGAAGCCGGTGCGGAGGGCGGCACCGTAGCCGAGGTTCGTCGGGTGGTGGACGGCGCGGACGGCGGGATGGGCGGCCGCCAGGGCATCGGCCATCGCCGGGGTCGCGTCCTTCGAGCCGTCGTCGACGATGACGATCTCGAACCGGTCCGCGAGCGTCGGAACGACCTCGAGGGCCTCGGCCACGAGCCCACCGAGATTCGCCGCCTCGTTGTGCGCCGGAAAGAAGTACGTCAGCTCGGGCAGGCGCGGGCCGGTGCGCTCGCCCATCGGGACGGGCGCGGGCGCGATGCCCGGGGCGCCGGCCGCGAGCGGTTCCAGGGTCGTGATCATCCGTTGACCGGCCGCGTGCCGACGACCTGGAACAGCTGGGTCGAGCCATTGCCGATCGGCACGCCGTCCGGTGTCAGGACGACCTGGAGGTCGTACAGCTTCAGGACGAGGCCGAGGTCGCCCGGATTGGCCCGGATGACGTAGACGGGGCGCTGGCCGAGGTACCTCCCGATGACGTCGGTCGCGCCGCCGAGGTCGAGATCGAGCATGGTCCGATCATCCACGATGAAGACGTCCGGCCGCTGGCCCTCGACCTTCTGGGCGTACCACATGGGTGTCGAGGTCGCCCACCAGCTCACGATGACCGCGTCCTGGGCGACGGCAGCGAACGTCTCGCTCGTCCAGGACGCGGCGTCCGTGTTCCCGGACTGGTCGGCCAGGATCCGGGTGCTCGGCGAGGCGATCACGCTTGGCGCCAGGAGCGCGGCGGCGACCACGACCGCCACGGCCGCCGGAGCCCATGCCCGGATGCTCGGGCCCGGGGTAGGAATCCCGGCGCCGGCCGGAGCTGTCCCGCCGGCGTCCTCGGGGTCGCTTGCCGGCTCGCGCAGGCCGGCGTCGGTTGCCGAGTCGCGCGGCCCGAGCAGCCAGCCCAGCTCGCGGACGACGAACGCCCCGAGCATCGCCAGCCAGGTCCAGGCCCACAGCACCGGCCCGAGGTAGTAGCGGCTGATGTCGGCGTTGATATAGGAGGCGTTGAAGACGAGCGTGATCACCATCGCGGTGCCGGTCAGGAGCGCGTAGCGGGGCGCATACCGGATCGTCGCGAGGAACCCCGGGACGATCAGGATCGCGAGCAGCCCGAACTGCTGGCTCGCGAGGTCGGCGACGTCGCCGGCCTTCGTGCCGAGGCTTCCGAGTGGATCGACGAGTGAGCCCCGGAACTGCTCGGCGAGGGCGATGTACCAGAAGCCAGACCACGTGTCGGGGCTGGCGTAGACGATCGGTGCCGGCAGGAGCCCGGCCCGGATCGGCAGCTCGAGGTAGACGAGCGTCACGGTCAGCACGAGGGCGATCGCGCAGGTCAGCACGAACCGTCCCCGGAGCACGATCCGGGGCTCCGTGGCGAGGACGAAGAGGCCGACGGGAATCGCGAGGAGCAGGGTCAGGGAATGGTTGCCCATCGACAGCCCGAAGACGACGGCCGCGACGACGAGCCAGCGATCCGCGTGGGCGTCGCCGCGGCGGTGCTTCTCGCCCCAGGTCACCAGGACGAACAGGAGGATCGCGACGAACGCGAGGTGGAGCGGGTGCGGATCGGCGCTCGTGGCGTGGGTCCAGACGACCGGCGTCAGCGCGAGCCCGATCCCCGCGGCAATACCGAGGATCGTGGAGCCGGTGAGGCGCCGGACGAGGGCCACCGCAACGGCCGCGGCGGCGGCCACGCACAGCAGGGACAGCACATTGATCCGGAACGCGGGCTCGCCGAGCGGTGTGAGGACCAGGTTCGCGACGTAGCCGAGCAGGACGTAGGTCGGGTAGCCGGTCGGATGGGCGGTGCCGAGCAGCGGCAGGACGGTCTGGAACTCGCCAGTGTCCCAGTAGCCGACGCCGGGCATCAGCCCGCCGGCCGCATTGGCGATGACCAGCAGCGCGACGAACGTGGGCACGCCCCAGCGGACCGCGAGGTCGGCGAGCCCATCGAGCCGGCCGGGGGCGCGGCTCATCGCGAGGTCACCAGCCAAGGACGTTGCCCCACGTGACGCCCCAGGCATTCACCGCGATCGAGGCGACGATCAGGCCGAGCCCGATCCAGCCGACTCGGCCG
>Ga0070731_10000469_pt1 | contig 55362 bp, 50 predicted proteins | sample Coa_R1_2_FD_66448 | JGI IMG/M metagenome (GOLD analysis project Ga0070731, IMG submission 66448) | Surface soil microbial communities from Centralia Pennsylvania, which are recovering from an underground coalmine fire - Coalmine... | ecosystem: Environmental > Terrestrial > Soil > Unclassified ... | reverse complement strand
GAGATCCGAGGATCGCCCTCATGCCCCGCGCGAAATTTGGCACGCGACGCGGGGAGTGTCAACCGCGCAAAGCTGCGACGGAGTCACACCTGCTTTCAACCGTGACCGCCCATCGCCCTGCGCCGGCTAGGCGTCCTACACAGCGCGGAACTCGGAGCGGGCTTGAGCGGAGCGCGGGACTGCTTTCGCAGCGACCATCCGGCTGGCGCAGCAGCCGGTGCGGCGGGATGTTCGCCCAACAACCGATTGGGGTTCCCGCTCCTCAGACCGAGGAGAACTCCGGTTTGTCGGCTGACACCTGGCGGCTCGCGAGGGCCGGCTCTGCCGTGCCCACGATGAGTGGTCGGATGTAGCGCGGCGCGTGCTTGAGGGTGTCGTGCTCGATCCGGGTGACTGCGAAGCCGGCGTTCTGAATTCCCTCGAGGGTGGGCCGATTGCAGTTACACCCGTGCCCGATGCGCACGTTGATCGGGGCCATCCGGTCTTGCAGGCGAGCCAGCTTCTCCTCCTCCGAGCGCACGTGCTCGATAAACAGGAGCTGTCCTCCGGGTCGCAGGACCCGGCGCATCTCACGCAGGGCGCGAGGTTGATCGTCGACGGTGCACAGAACCAGCGTCGAGACGACCGTGTCGAAGCTGCGGTCGTTGAAAGGGAGATCCTCGGCTGGCGCGCGCAGCAGCTTGGCATCCGGATGCCGCTGGGCGATGTGCTTTTCCAGGCGGCGCACCATCGGCTTTTCGGGCTCGGTGAGCGTGAGCGTCCGCACGCCGTCGCCGTAGAGGGCCAGGTTTGCTCCCGTGCCGGCGCCGACCTCCAGGACGTCCCCTGTGGCCAAAGTGAGCAGCGCCTGCCGGTGGGCTGTCAGGCCGGCCTTCTCGGTTCGGCCCATTACCGGGTCGTAGATCGCGGCGAAGATTCGGCCCCAAATGCTCATCGTCATCCTCCTGAGTGGAAGTGGTGAATAGGTGAGTTCAAGGTACGGCCGACTCCATGCGTCCGCATGAGGCATTCGACCCATCTTTGCTCGTCCACGGGCGGCAGAGCCGCGCGGGACTACGCCGTGACGGAGCTTCCTGCAGTTGCCGCGGCCGGGAAGTGCTCCTCGGGCAGCAGGCCGTGCTGCATCGCAAACAGGCCGGCGCCGGCGCGGTTCGACACGTCGATCTTGGTGTAGATGTGTTCGACGTGGTTCGCCACCGTTTTGGGTGAGATCACCAGTTGCTGCGCTATTGCCTTGTTGGGTAGGCCGCGGGCGAGAAGGCGCAGGACCTCAACCTCGCGTTGGGTGAGGCCGGCCAGGCCTTCGCGGCGGCGGGGGACACGGTGTCCGGCAGCCCCAAGCACGGCTTCGACGGTGTCAGCGTCGTAGCGGCCGGCCCGGGCGTCCGCGCGCAGCTCGCGAGCGGCGTCATCCGGGCTGCGGGCCTCGCGATGGGGACGGGGCTCGCGCATCGCCTGATAGGCGTCGGCCGCGCCGAGGATCCGCCCGGGCCGCGAGATGGTTGAGCCGGATCGCCTCCGGGGATAGCCAGACCCGTCCAGCCGCTCACGGAACTGGACGGCGATTGCCCCCAGAGGCGCCAGAGACTCGGACTGCTGGAGCATCCGCTCGGTGATGTGGGGATGCAGTCGAACCCTCTCCCACTCACCGGGGCCGAGGGGTCCTGGCTTATCCCAGATCGAGTTTGAGACCCCGAGCCGGCCAAGCCCCTGCACCAGCCCCGCCCGGTAGAGGGCTCGAGCCTCGGGGTCAGGGAGTCCAAGCTCCGTCGCGGCAGCGGCCGCCAGGTCCGCCACCGCGCCGGCATGACCCAGCGTGTACGGGGATTTGAGGTCGACGAAGTTGGCAATCGCCGCCAGGACCTGGTCAAACCGCTCGCCGGACAAGACCACCGCCAGCGCAGGCTCGGCTGCGATGACCGCGTCCCACGTGGCGACACTGTCAAGCCCAGCGAGGATGGCCTCGGCATCGCTGTCCATCGTCGTGGCCAAGGCGGGGTCGAATTGCTTGCCCGCTCGCCGGCGGGCCAGCTCTTGGACGGCCGGGACACCCCCGACTCGGTACGCCACCTCAGCGAACTCGGCCAGGGTAGAGACGCGCGCAGCCAACGGGACCTGGTCGCCTTCCAGTTCTCCAGGCCAGCCCTTGCCGTCCCACTGCTCGTAGGCGGCTCCAAGTGCCTCGCGTACCTGATCCGACAGCTCAAGCTGTTCGGCGAGCGACCGGGCCAGCGCAGCGTGGTGGTTGATCATGCCGTCCACCTCTCGGTGGCCTGAGAGTGCGAACTCCAGACCGACCCGGAACCGGTGGAATGGCGGCTGTCCGGACCCGATGCGCCGCACGCCGGCCACTGCCCCCCGGATGCTCCTGAACTCGTAGGTGTACTTGTCGGACTTCAGGGCGATGTCGTCCCCGAACCACTTCGCCTGCTCGTGCGCGTCGGAGTGGCAGCCCACGTTGATCAGCAGCGCTGTGTAGTAAACCCCGGCGCGTTGTTGCTCATCGAGCCCGTGGTGCTCAGCCAGCCGCAGTGCGATCAGGCATTGACGGAGGACGTGCTCCATCGGCTGGCCGAAGCCGAGGTCGATCCCCAGCGAAAGCGCCCCGACCAGCTCCGCCAGTCGCACGTGTGCGCGATCCGTACCGCCGCTCACGCATTCACCCTACAGCTCGCCTGAGCCGGCTCCAACTCCACCGCCAGCCGGACGCCCTCCGCCGGACCTACCGCAGGTCCTAAGGCTCCGGGGTTAGAAGAACAAAACGCCCTGGCGCCGATCCGCCCGGGGCAATTGGAGCGCGCCCCGCTTTCCTCGGTGCTGATGAAGAGCGGTCAAGCTGGTCGTAGACCTCCTATGCGCGGGACGGGAGGCCGCTGTCTCCGGATTCTTATGGACGAATGCGGAGGATCGGCTTCCCGGTGTGTCGCTCGGTCGGGTTGAGGGCGGCAACGGCATCGTCGAGGGTCGCGACGTAGCCGATGTTGGTCCGCAGTCGTCCGTCTCGGACCCGCTGGACGATCTCACCCAGTTGGGCACGATCGGACTCGACGACGAAGTCGACTGCCAGGCCGTCGGCAGGCCGCGCCTCGGGTAGCCCTACGACGGTTACCAGGGTCCCTCCGGACCGGATCAGGCCTGCGGAGCGCTTCTGGATGTCTCCGCCGATGACATCGAAGACCAGGTCGACACCGCCGACGTCTTCCAGGGCGTCGTTCTCGAGATCGACGAACTCCTGCGCGCCGAAGTCGAGCGCCTTCTGGCGGTCGGCGGCGCGCCCGGTGCCGATGACGTAGGCGCCGGCCTCACGTGCGAGTTGCGTCACCATCGTCCCGACTGCGCCGGCCGCGCCGTGCGCGAGGACGCTCTGCCCCGCCTGAAGGTGGCCATGATCGAACAGTCCCTGCCACGCGGTCAGGCCCGAGATTGGCAGGCTCGCGCCCACGGTGAACTCGACGTCGCCCGGCAGCGGCGCGAGGTTGCGTGCCTCGATCGCCACATACTCCGCCAGGGTGCCGTCGCGATACCAGTCCGCGAGGCCGAACACCCGCTGTCCCACCGACACCCCCGCCGTGCCGTACCCGAGGGCGCTAACCACTCCGGCCAGCTCGTGCCCCGGAATCGACGGCGTTCGGTCACGGCCGCGGCGATCGCTCCAGGTCGAGGGCCACGCCAGCTCAGTCGGGACGAATCCCGACGCATGAATCTCAACGATCACGTCGTTTATCGCCGCCGCCGGCTCGGGCCGCTCCACCAGCGTCATCCCGGCCGTCCCCGCAGCCTCGTCCGTCACCACAATCGCCTTCATCCCGCACCTCCAGGTATCTAGCCTCCCGACTGTTAGCAGACTGGGATCGACGATGAGCGCCACAGAACTCTTCCGCGCTGCCCCCCAGCGTCAAGCCTCAGATGACCCGTCGGGCGGCCAGCCCCGCATTCACGCCCGCACAGGCATCCTCGAGCTGGCTTTGCGCGCCCCGCAACGCGCGCGAAAGGAGCGAAGCCAGACAGGGGTTCGTCGCCGCTGGACCACGCCTTCGGCGCGCCTCGAGCATGCGCTACTCAGGCCAGAAGTCCTGGACCATTTCCCCGTCGGAGTCAACGTGCGGTCCGAAGATGAGGACCTGGAGCCCATCAGAACTGGCTTCGAAGGACCGTGCGACGCCTGGGCTGACGCGTACGGCGTCGAATGGCATCAGATCGACGAGCTCGTTGTCGAGCTTGACCCGGCCGGCACCGCCGATGACGACGTAGATCTCCTCGGCGGTGCGGTGGCGATGAGCGAAAGCCTCGCGCTGGCCGGGCTTGATGATGAGGAAGTTCATCCCCGTCTGCTCAGCCCCCAAGTCTCGCTGAGGGAAGCGAGCCTCCTGATGGGCCGAAAGCCCGTGCTCGGCCGCGGAGTCCTGGACATCGCGGAGGTTCTTTTTCGCGTAGCTCAGCATCGGTTGGTCGCCTCCTCGTCGATTATATGAGCCGCTCATATAATACCCAGCGTGGCGCTTGTGTCGCATCCTCGGCTGGAGAACCTGCTGGCGTCGCTCTCGCTAAACCTCGCTGAGGAGGCGGCGGCAGAGTTGGAGCGTGTATCCGGGCTTACCGGAAGCGCGACTGCGGGACTTCTTGCGCTCGAGGAGTTTCTGGATGAATCGCATATTGGCCGGCTGGCCGACGCGCTCGGGCTGACGCACTCGGGAGCGGTCCGGCTGGTCACTCAGCTCGAGGCGCAGGGGCTCGCGGTCCGCCGGGTCGGCGCCGACCGCCGCCGGGTGCAAGTGCGATTGACCGCCCGCGGCCGTCGCCGGGCTCGCGCTGCGCGGGCCGCTCGCGACGCCGTGGTGCGCCAGACCATGATCGGCCTTGAGGACGGCGACGCAGCGACGCTCGAGGGGTTGCTGGCGAAGCTGATCGAGGCTCGCGTTGCCGCCCGTGTCGTAGACCGCGGGGCGGGGAGATCGTTTGCCTGGTGGTGCCGGACCTGTGATTTCAGCGCGTGCGGGCGACCCGAGGGACGTTGCCCGGCCCAGGCAACGGCTGCAGCTCTAGGCGCGCCGTTAGCGCAAAGCCGCTAATGCGACACCTGCTTTCGCTCCAGGAGCAAGGTGGAATCCGCCTTGTCGTGACCCGCTTGGCGCGGAACTCGTGCATCCGCTCATCGGCGCTGCTCGCAAGCTCGCGGCTAACGACCGCGCTGAGCAGCAGTGCGCGCTGACGGCGAGTCGACCCATTGACATGGGCGGCGACTGACGCTGCCGTCGTGCCGTGGACGGGTTAGGCTCGACAGCGGCTTGAGCCAGAGGGCCGGAAGCCTGCGATTGGAGCGCCAGGGGCCCCGTGGTTCCGATTTCGTTCCGAGAATTGGCCGAAAACGAGCCTAATCTGCGGGAATCTCGCACGCTAAGCCAGTCACCTTCCGGCTCAGAAAGAGAGCTATTTGCAGGCAAAACGCGGCCCTTCGCCAGACCAGCAGTCCCGTTTGCCATGCAGAAGGTCGAGGGTTCGAGTCCCTTCAGCCGCTTCGCGTGTCGCATCCTTCTATACGTTGCGATTCGTGAGGATCACTCTCCGAGCCCTGCGCGACGACGACCTGGATGATCTGTTCCGATGGGAGAGCGATCCGAGCGCGGCCAGCATGGCTGCGTTCACGCGCGCCGACCCCGCGGATCGGGCCGCGTTCGACGCTCACTATCGACGCGTGCTCTCGGACCCGAACAACATCAACCGGGCGATCGAAGCGGATGGCGTGCTTGCCGGGATGATCGCGAGCTTCACCGTCGAGGGCGACCGCGAGCTGACGTACTGGATTGATCCTGCGCAGTGGGGGCGCGGCATCGCGTCTGAGGCCGTGAGGACCTTCGTCCGGCGTGAGACTCAGCGTCCGCTCTTCGCCCGCGCGGCGGCACGCAACATCGGCTCGAGCAAGGTGCTGTTGCACAATGGTTTCACGAAGATCGGCGAGGAGACATCGTGGGCTGCCGGCGTCGGCGAGGATGTCCTCGAGCACATCTATCGCCTGGACTGATCCCCCGCCGACCGCTTCCCGGAAGGCAGGCAAAGAGCAACGCGTCCGCGAGCTATCGGCCGTGGACGCCGTGCATCGGCTCGATGTCGCCGAGCGAGTCGACGCTTCCGAAGCGCAGGAACCTGAGCTTGGAGCGCGGGAGCCGGATCACGCCGCCCCGGACGGTGACCCGCTTCCCACGGATGGTCGCGACTGTCGCGACCACGCCGACGGGGCTGCTGGCCCGGAGGTGAACGACTGCCGTGCGGCCTGTGATCCGGACGCTCGCCTTCGTGACCGGCGGGCGAGGCGTTCCGCGGACGAAGCGTAACCGCCGGCCCTTGACCTGGACTCGCATACCCAAGCTCGTCTGGAGGGTCCGGCTGGCGGAGTAGATGTAGCCCGCGCGCGTCTTCCCGTTCACGAGTGGCGAGACGTCCAGCTCGGGGCGTGATCCCGACACCTTGATGGCGACCGGCACCGCCGGCGAGCTGAGAATCGCCGTGCCGGTGGGAAGCGGCTGAGTCGCCACGAGACCCTGGCGCACAGCAGCGGCAAGTGAGATGTAGCGCTTCGGCCTCCCGTTGGCGCCGATTCGCGCTACCCGGATGCTTATCGAGTGCCCAGCCCGGGCCAGCCGCGCGTGCGGGGCGCCGGAAGACGGATTGATGAAGCTGTGGTAGATCTTGACCGCCTGATCTGACGCGATCGAGAGCCAGTAGCCCTCGCTGCACAGGAGGCTCGGCCGACTCGGGGCGACAATGCCGGTGTCGCCGGGGCTTACCGTGTACGTGCCGTGGTTGTCCTCGTGGGTGAGGCCCCAGGCAATGAGCGTCGCGCCGCGGACCCCGAAAGCCGAGCCGAGGCAGGAGGCGTCGTTGGTGACCTGGGTCACCTGGACGGTCCCGTTCTTGGCCACCCGGAAGCCGTGCGATGGGAACAGGTCGGTGTCGTACGTGAGCGAGACCGTGTCGTCGGACGCCACCGTGCCAAACAGGGTCCCGTCGATCGCGGGTGCGCCGACGACGATCGGATGCGCCGCCGAATACGTCAGCTTGAAACCGTTCTGTCCGACTTGCTGCGCGCTCGCCGCGCTCGTGGCCTGAGCCGACTGGGCGATGCACTCGACCAGGTGGCTGTTCGTGGTTATGTAGTCGAAGACGCTGTACTCCAGGTAGCGGATCGTCTTCCCGTAGGCGGTGGAGGACCGGAAGTCCGAAATCGACGTTCCGTTCCAGTCGAAGTCGACGCTCACGATCACCTTGAAGTCGGCGTTGCTGTCCCCGTACTGAATGTGGTTGTTGCCGTTGTAGAGCGAGACAACCGAATCACGGATGAAGCGGCTGAACACACCAGGGCTGTAGCAGTCGCCGAAGTTGGCCGAGAGCAGCCACGGCACCCGTTCGGGCCGGAGGGGATCGACCACCCGGTCGAACGGGATCCATGCTTTGGCCTCGATGTGGAAGTGGTCCGCGACATTCAGCTGCTCTGCGCTGCATGGGCTCAGGCCGGGTTGGTTGTTGGTGTCTCCGCTGTAGCTCACCTGCCAGTAGTACGTACCGCGCGTAAGCGTCACGGCCCTCGACGGCCCGGCCGACCCGTTTGTCACCTGTGCGGTACCCGCGTCGGCCACCAATGAGGAGCAGCTGCTGTCCGAATAGACCGAGTAGGTGACCGTGCCTGTCGCCGGCGAGGAACCACCGCTCACCGACGCGCTGTCGGTAACCGGGCTACCCACCTGGACAGTCGTCACGCTGCCCGATCGATTGAGGACTGCCGGCGCGTTGAGCGTGCTGCTGAGCGTGGTCGGCGGCCCGGCCGAGTAGCTGTTGCCAGCGAGGGGCTCCTCGAGCGAGAAGTACGTGCTGCTCCCCGGCGCGAGCGGTGGGTTGAAGTTGACGGTGCCGAAGTTCTGGTTGGGGTCGACGTTCGAGAACCAGGTCGTTGGGCCCTCGTACCCGTTGGGCGAGTAGCCGGCCGGACCAGCGTTGAACGGCGGTGGACAGCCAGACGGCGTCGGCCCGCCGGAGGTCGGCCATCCGTCTGGCTGGCAGATCCCGTCGCCGTCGAAACCAAACACGCCCGGTGAAGACACCTCGATCTGGGTCAGCGGCTTCGAGGAATTGTTCTGAACCCCGATCAGTGAATCGTCCTGGCCCTCATACGGCCCCTGGGATGAATCCGATTGCACGGACTGGCCGCCATTGGTCACCGTGATCAGGAACTGGCAGCTGGTGTCCTGACCGACCGCCGGACACTGTCCGAACGGCTGGGCCGACGCTGTCCCACACCAGAGCGCGCACGCCACGATTGCCCCGGCGACATATCGCAGAGGCCGGCCCGTCCGCCCGGGTCCCGTCGTGCGCCCGATCTCTCCTCCTCTTCGTGGATGAACCTCTCAGGCCACCCGGCGAAAGTCAAGCCCGCCGCTGGCGAATTCCGCGGAGAAGACCGGGCGCAGACGGCTTATGACTGGTGCTTTGCCGCGACCTCGGCGAAGTGCGCGAGGTTCCAGCCGTTCGGAGATCCAACCGCGTCGCGCATTCCCTCCCAGCCCTCGCCGTGGCGGTCGAGGTCGCGGTGTTCGAGTTCGACCAGTGTCCGGTCTGCTGACTGACTGCTGAAGCGCACCTCGATGGTGCTTGTCTTGTCGTGGTCGGGCTCGAGCTCCCAGCTGGTGTTGATGTCCCAGCTGAAGACGACCCGGTGGGGCGGCTCGTACGCGAGTACGCGTGACCAGCGGCACTCGCTCCCGTCGACGCCGCGGTCGTAGATGTTTCCGCCGACGAATGGCTCGAACACCATCTCCTGTAGCTCGGCCTGGAGGATGTGGTGCGTGGGATCCCACCACGTGCCGATGTCTTCGGTGAACACCTTGAACGCGTGCTCGATCGGCGCCTCGACCGTGATCTCGGTGCGCACCGACGTGTCCAACATCTGTGGCGCGGTCATCTGACCTCCTTTGAGGATCGCTCGGCGGCCATCTTGAACGCCGCCAGGGATTGGTTCCAGAACCGGTCCAGATAGGCGCGCAGCGCGCCGATCCCTTCCGGGTCAACTTGGTAGAGGCGGCGGGTCCCGTCGGGCCGGTCGGTCACCAGCCCCGCTGCCTTGAGCACCTTGAGGTGCTGGGAGACGGCCGGCCGGCTGACTGGCAGGCCACGCGCCAGCTCCCCGACCGCGTGGGGGCCGTCCGCCAGCCGCTCGAAGATCTCCCGCCTGGTCGGATCGGCCAATGCCGCCAATCCATCCGCTTCGTAAGCCATTGCTTACGGTAAGCATAGCCTTACGCATAAGCCGCGTCAAGTTCTGCCACAGCTCCGGCGGCGGGCAGTACGCTCCGGTCGAGGCGAAGAGAGGGGTTCTGTGACCGGGTTCGAGGGTCCGGCTGGACTGACACATAACCGTGAGCTCATCACCGATCCGGCTGCATTCGCCGACGCGGTTGGCGCCGAGTCCTGGTTGTTCATGTGCGGCGAGGAGTTCGCGGCCATGGAAGGTGGGATCTCGTTTGCCGACGTCCAGTCCGCTGTGCCTGAGTCAGCGAATCTGATAGCCGACCCGCCGCGGCCGTTTGACATGGATGTCGCGCGGCGCGGAGTGGCGGCGCTGGACCGGTTGCCCCGGCCCACGCTGGTCACATGCCGCACCGGTCCCCGGTCATCCGCGCTTGTGTACCTCTATGCCGGGTTGCGCTCGGGTGCCTCGGCCGACGAGGTGTTGGCGCGCGCCGAGGCCGATGGCGCACCGTTTGTTCAAGCCGAACCTCTAAAGGCTTGGGTCGCGCAGGGGCTCGCCGAGCTCTCCTGACTGCGCCCCGGCGTGGTGGCGCGGGGTGCGCCCCGGCGCGGTGGCGCGGGGTGCGGCGCGATGGTCAGGCCCCGCGAACGTGCCCCGCGGCAAGCCGCCCGACCTCGAACACCGCGGTCCCGGTGGTCACGACCGGGTCCTGTCCGGCGAAGTCGCGCAGGGCCTGCTCGTGGTCGGTCTCGACCACCGCGAGCCCGTATGAGTCCTCATCGGTGAGCACAGGGCCGAAGACGACCATCTCCCCTCGATCGAGGTAGGGCCGCCAGTGAGCCGCGTGGCGGCTCATGATCTCCCGCTCCGAATCGGTGATGGTCTGCGCGAAGTTCGGGCGCGGAGCAATCAGGCGCAGCACGAAGGTCGCCACCGAGCGGACTCTACGCCCGAGGCGGTTGCAAACCAACTGCGGGCAAACCGATTCAGCGTGCGCGAAATCGAGCAGTAGTGAGAAAGACGCCTCGCGCGCGCGCCGGATACCCAGCTATGGCTCACCCCCCGTCCCAGCCCCATCCGCAGGAGCGCCGCCTCGTCTCGCGGATCGCGGGCGCTCGGAACTCGGCCATACCGGACCCGGTGAGGTGTCCGGCCTGGGACGCCGACCCCCGCTTTCGGATCGGCGCGTACCTGACCGACGGGACCGATCTCTTCGAAGTGATGGGCCTCAGCCGCGGCCGAGGTCAGATCGGTTCGGTCGCCAGGCGGGTGATCCTCGAGGATTGCTACACGCTGCGGAAAGTCGAGTTCCTTCTCGACAAGGTTCGGCGTCGCTTTCGGCTGGTCAGAGAGTCAGCGCAGTAGCAGCCTGACCAGAACCCTGAGGGCATACGATTCCCGTGTGCCTGAACAGCTCTTCTTCACCGACTCAGAGGAGGCGAATCGGCTGATCGCCTCCGATCCGATGGCGTTGCTCATCGGCTTTGCCCTTGATCAGCAGGTGCCGGTGCAGAAGGCATTCTCGGGTCCGCTTGTCATCAAGCAACGCGTCGGATCGCTCGACCCCGGCGCGCTCGCCGCGGCCGACCTCGACGCGGTCTTTCGAGAGAAGCCGGCCGTTCACCGCTTCCCCGGGTCCATGGCCACCCGGGTCCGAGAGCTGGCGGCTCAAGTCCGCGACCGCTACGACTCGCACGCTGAGCGGGTATGGACGGATGCTCCCGACGGCCGGACACTCCGCGCCAACATCGCCGCCCTTCCCGGCTTCGGCGAGATGAAGATCAAGGCGCTCGGTGCCGTGCTCGCCAAGCGCTTCGGCGTGGCGGCCGCCGAGGACCTCGTCCCCTCTCACCCGACGCTCGGTGACGTGGACTCTCGCGAGGCGCTCACGGCCTACCAGGCGGCAAAGCGGGCGCATAAGGCCGAGTGGATGGCGGCGCGAGCGCGCGAGTAGGTCGGAAGTCCCGCCTGGCGGGGGTGTGTGGCGGCTAAGAGGACGCATGCCGGGCGCATGACGGCACACCGGACGTTCGTTCGAAGCCACGTACCACCCGGTTTGGTCGGCCGGCCAGGGCACCCGATAGTCGGAGTAGGGCGGGATCGGTCGCCTGAAAGGACTCGCAGTGACACGCCGCTTTGCCATCTGTTGCGCCCTTCTGTCCGTGGTTGCGGCGCCCTCGTCGGCCTGGGCTGGAACCCCTCATACCATGGCCAGCGGCTCGGCGACCGGCACCGTCACCGCCGTCAGCGGATCCTCGTTCACGATCCAGACCACGGGGCCCCGGGTCGGCGTGGTGAACGCCCTCACCCAGACCGCGACATCCGTGACCCAGCGCGACTATCCGTATGTCTACGGGGGCGGTCATGCCGAGGCGGGGATAGCCAGCACCGGGGTGCGAGCCCACGGCTCCAGGCGCCACCCCGTCGGCTTCGACTGTTCCGGTTCGGTGGCGGCCGTTCTCGCCGGAGCCGGGCTGTGGCCGGCCGGAACCGGGGTTCCAAACGACGCGGGGGTGATCGCGTCGCTGCGCGCCCGGCATTTGATCGCGGCCGGCGTCGGTCGTGGGCCCGTTGAGGTCACGCTCTACGACCACGCCAACGTCCACATCTTCATGAACATCGACGGCCGCTTCTTCGGAACCTCGGACGGGGGCGGCGGCGGTAACCCGAACGGGGGCGCAGGCTGGCTCGACGATGGCGCGCCGGACGCGTCACGACATGCCTACCGTGCGTATCACTTCTTGCCCGCGGTCGTCAGATCGAGCACGACTGCCGGTCACATCATCGGCTTTGAGCTCACGGACCTGCTGGGGACGACGGCCTTCCAGGTCGGCGATGTGATCCAGGTCGGCTACCAGGAGGACCCGTCTGGCGCCTTGCTCGCGACGTCGGTCGCCTACCCCGGATCGGCCGTCATGTCTGGAACTGTGAGCGCAATCGCGCCTGATGGGAGTTCCTTCACGGTGCAAACACCGGCGGGGGCGAGCCTGACGTTCGCTGTCACCAACCCGCAGCTTCTCCAGGGCGTCACGGTCGGCGATACCACAGAGGTGACATACACGAGCAACGCGTCGGTTCAGACGGCGCGTGTGGTGACCGTGACCGCGACGGGGTCGGTTGCCGCGACCGGTGGCCCAGACACGGCCAGCTAACCAGCGTCGGCGAGTAGCTCCTCGATCGTGCGCCCGGTCTTGACCGACTCGGGCTGGGTGCTCTGGGGCCGCCGCCGGGCGTCGGCGCCTTCGTCGTGGCGCTTGAGGACGAGCCACTGCGGCTGTTTGCCGCGCTCGGTCCTCTGGAGCGTCCAGCCGCCGTGAAGCTTGTGGCCCTCCAACCACACCTTGGCGTGGCCTGCCTCCAGTCCGTCCGCGACGGTTCGCGTCTCGTCGAGGTTGCGATACGTCCCCTCGTCCCACACGATGACGCCACCCGCCCCGTAGCTGCCGCGCCCGATCACGCCTTCGAAGTCGGCGTACGCGAGCGCGTGGTCCTCCACCTGTACGGCCAGCCGCTTCTGACGCGGGTCGGTCGACAGCCCTTTCGGCACGGCCCACGACCGCAGGACGCCATCCACCTCCAGGCGGAAGTCGTAGTGGAGCGTCGAGGCGGCGTGCTTCTGGATGACAAACCGCCCCCCGTTAGGCACCTGATCCCTCCGCTGACTGCGGCCGAATTGGCGATCGAAGGAGGTTGGGCACGAGCGTGAGGCGAATATAGGGCTCGCGTCGTCGGCCGCGCGCTGCCTGGGTCGGTTCGGCCGAGGGCGCTCGGGCTGGAGGACTTGCTCTCGTTGCACCGAAATTCGGCAGAACGTTCCTCGCAAATTGCGGCAAAATCCCGGCTGGTTTATGTGATAATTAGCTCAAGTTGCTTTGACCGGCTGCTCGCCTATGGGGGCCGCAGGTCCGGTTGAGCATCGGGCGGTGGGCGCAGGTCTTGAGCGAGCACAACACCTCTAGGGCGATTCGGTACCTCCCGCAGGTGGCGGTCGCTACGTCGGCGGTCGCAGTGATGCCGGTCTTGGTCGTCTGGTGGCTACGGAGGGCGGGCGTTGTCTCCTCGCCCTGGGTATGCGTGGGGCTGGCGGTAGCGCTGTCGCTCACGGCCTCAGTCGCGGGAAGCGCGTTCTGGAAGCGCTGCAGCGGCTCCGGGGATGTGTTCTTCAGCGAGCTCCTGCTCTGGGGCTGGCTGCACCGCTTCCGGGGTGAGCGTCGGTTGGCCAAGACGGTTGGGCGGCTCGGTCTCCGCGAACCGGAAGCCGATCTGGTCTCCGACGGCGCGAGCGTCGAGCGGAAGAGTCAGCTGCTCCGGGACATGGCCGCCGCCCTGGATGCCCAGGATCCCTACACCGATGGCCATTCGCGCCGTGTCGCCTTGCACTCGGCGATGGTCGGGCGAAAGCTCGGCTTAACCCGCGCCGAGATAGCCAAGCTGAGAACCGCCGCCGCGATTCATGACATCGGCAAGCTCCGCATTCCCGCCGATCTGCTCAACAAGCCCTCCGAGCTCTCACCGGCAGAGTTCGCGATCGTCAAACGCCACGCCGACGTCGGCGCCGAGATCGTCTCCTGCATGGAGGATCCCGAGATCACGGCGATGGTCCGCCACCACCATGAGCGCTTCGACGGCGAGGGGTATCCGTCCGGCCTCGCGGGCGAAGCGACGCCGCTCGGCGCTCGGATCATCGCCGTCGCCGACACGTTCGACGCGCTGACGTCACTGCGTCCGTACCGAAAGGCGATCCCGCATAAGCGCGCGCTGGCGGCCATCCAAGCGGTCTCCGGCACTCAGCTCGACCCGGTGATCGTGCGCGCTTTCCTGCGCTGCTACTCGGCCAACCGGGCGGTGCTGTTCTGGACGCTCCTGGCAGTGTCACCGCAGCGCGCCGTCGCCTGGCTGCGCGGAAGCACTCCCGGTCATGCGAACTTCGCCTCGGCGGCAACTTTCGCCATGTCTCCGGCCCTGGCGGCTGTGGTGGCGACGTCGTTTGGGACCGCCGGGCTCGCCCCAGGCCGCCAGCCGCTTCGCCTTGCCGATCAAACGCCCGCCCCCGTCATCGCGGCGAAAGCTCCCACCGCTCACCGTCGCCATATGCGTAAACCCGCCGCGAAAGCGGCGCCCGCGCCTCGGGCGCGTAGCCGCCAACACACGGTCCTGGCCGTGAGAACCACTCGCAGCACGGCCCCCCGGCCGGCGACTCACCTCAAGCGCACGGGTGGTGGCTCCCCCACCGGGAGGAGCGTCACGACCAATCGCCCGGGCGGCCACGGCGGCAGCCCCGGAGGGGGCCCCGGCGGCAAAGCAGGCCCGACCCATACCCCGCCGCGCAAACCGCGGCCCAAGGGCAAACCGTCGCCCGGCCCGACGCCTTCTCCCCCGCCAACCAAGACCCCGACGACCCCCGGGAGCCCCGGACCTTCGTCCGGCCCACCGACTTCCGGACCGCCGGCGACGAATCCCGGCGGGGGCGGCGGCGGTGGCCCTGGGGGCGGCGGCGGTGGCCCCGGGGGCGGGGGCGGCGGTGGCGGCGGTGGAACCGGCGGGCCGACTAGCAAGGACCAGTGCAAGAACGGCGGCTACGCGGCCTACGGCTATCCGAACCAGGGCCAGTGCGTCGCCTACGTCGAGCGGGGCCCGCACCCGTCCACGCCGTAGCCGCGCGGCACCGGCTAGTAACAGTCGTGACTCAATGCTAGGCTGGCCTAGCTGTGTTGCTCCGACCGTGACCCATTAGCCGCTTCGGCCGAGCGCCGCCTCGGTCGCAGGTCCCTGGTCTCGTCGTCCCTTAGGAGCAACAGTGTTGGCAGTCGAAGTCTCTCATCTTCAGAAGTCGTTCCAGCGCCGCCGCGGCGGGCGTCGCCACGGCGCGACCGCACTTGACGACATCTGCCTGAACGTCGCACGGGGTGAATGCGTCGCCGTGCTTGGTCAGAACGGATCCGGCAAGTCGACGCTCGTGCGCGCGCTGTCCACCCTCGTCCTCCCCGACAGTGGAACTGCCCGAGTCTTTGGCCACGACATCGTGCGTGAAGCCGGCGCCGTGCGGCGCCTGGTCAATCGCGTCTCGGTCGAGGCGTCCTTCTTCAAGCGGATGTCAGCGGCCGAGAACCTTTCCTACGCTGCCCGCTTCTACGGCCTCACGCGGTCCGCGACGCGCGAACGCATTCCGGAGATCCTCGGCCGTGTCGGCTTTCCGGTTGCCCGCGCGTCGGAGCCCATGGAAGACCTCAGCCGCGGCATGCAGCAGAAGGTCGCGTTGGCGCGAGCGCTTCTGACCTCGCCCGTCGTGCTCTTGCTGGACGAGCCGACGACGGGCCTCGATCCCCGCTCTAAGCGGGAGGTTCAGGGGTTCATCCGCGAGCTGCGGCTCACCCACGACACGACGATCCTGCTCTGTACGCACGACCTCAGGGAGGCCGAGACGTTCGCCGATCGCGTGGGGATTCTCCACGCCGGGCGCCTCCTGGCCCTGGACTCGCCGGACGACCTGATCGCCGGCTACGCGGCGGACGACCTCGAGGACGCGTTCTTCACGGCCACTGGCACCGCCTTGACCGACGACGCCGCGGAGGTCGCCTCATGAGCTTTCGAGCCGATGCGCGCGTGAGTCTTCCCTCGTCGCAGGTTGGCGGCGCCCGCCGTCAATTCATCGGGCTGCTCGGGATGATCGAGCGCAACACCTACCTGATCAAACGCTACGGCTGGTGGGAGCTCGCGCTGTTCATCTGGACGGTCGCGAACACGCTGACGATCGTGTTCATCGCCAAAGGCGTTGAGGCGACCGGCGGCCATCTCAACGTCGAGCGCGCCACGACGACGCTGCTGATCGGGGCGCTGATCTGGTCCTACCTGGGGATCATCTTCGAGATCCTCACCGAGACGGTCGCCTGGGAGCGGTGGGAAGGCACGATCGAGTACACGTTCATGGCGCCGCTCGCCCGGATCGTCCACCTGGGCGGGATGGGCCTCTTCGCGGTGCTCTACGGCGTCCTGCGAACCGCCCTGCTCTTCGTCGTCATCGCGCTGTTCTTCGGACTGCATTTCCCACACGCCGACTTCCTGACCGCCCTCGTCCTCCTGGCCGTGGCGTCGGTTTCGTTCGTCGGCGTGGGGATGATCACGGCCGTTCTCCCGTTGATTTCGCCCGAGAAGGGCGCCCAGATGGGTTTCATCGCCCAGGGCTTCCTCCTGGTCGTCTCCGGGGTCTACTACCCCGTCTCGATCCTGCCCCACTGGATGCAGTGGCTGGCGACCATCTCCCCTGCTACCTACGCACTCCACGGCATCCGTGGCGCTGTGCTCGACGGCCATTCGCTGGGCGCGCAGTGGGGCGACGTGTGGCCGCTCCTGATCCTCGGGGCCGTCGCGATCCCGCTCGGCCTGCTCGTGTTCCGGTCCGGTGAGCGCTACGCCAAGCGACACGGAAAGCTCAAGCGGAGCGGCTGAGTGGCGTCAGCGGCCTGACGCGAGCGGCTGGTCGGCGCCGGCGTGGCCGCGGTCTGCCCCGGTGTAGGCTCCGGGAGCCGCTAGCCAAGGAGTCGAGATGGGCTTTGACCAATACCACGAGCCGCCCGAGGAACTCCCGGCGGTGACCCGCACCTTCGCGCGCCTGTGCGCGTCCCTGACCGAAGAGGCGGAGGCGATCGGCTGGTACGAGCAACGGATCGCCCTCGAGCGGGATCCCGAGGCGCTCGCCGTGATGCGTGATGCCCAGGGCGAGGAGTTCAAGCATTTCGCGATGGACCTCGAGTACCTGTTGCGTCGCACCCCGCCGTGGCGTGAGATCGCTCAGGGGATCTTGTTTCAGAGCGGCGACATCGTCGAGCACGGCGAGGAAGCTGAAGCCGAGGCACTCGACGGCGACGGCCCGGGAGCCGCCGGCGCGTTCGAGGACGGATCTCTCGGCATCGGCAGCCTCAAGGGCAGGTAGCGATGAACCATCTGCTCCGACCCCAGGCCCCGATCAGCGACGCCGGTTGGCAGCTGCTGGATGAGGAAGCGCGTGAACGGCTGGGCGCAGCGCTCGGGGCCAGGAAGCTGGTGGACTTCTCGGGACCCCATGGCTGGGACTACTCGGCGACGAATCTGGGCCGAACCCGGCCCCTGGGCTCGCCCCCGCGCGAGGGAGTTTCGGGGCGCCAGCGGATGGTTCTGCCGGTGGTCGAGCTCCGCGCGGATTTCGCGCTCTCACGAGAGGAGCTGCGTGATGCTGATCGGGGCGCCGAGGACGCGGATCTCGCCCCCTTGGACCAGGCTGCGCACCAGATCGCCGTGGCCGAGAACGTCGCGGTCTTCCACGGTTGGGAGGACGCGGTCGCCGGAATCACGTCGGCGTCTCCCCACGACGCTCCGTCGCTCGGCGAAACCGCGGAGCACTATCCAGGCCAGGTCGCGGGCGCGGTCGAGATGCTGCTGTGCAGCGGCATCACCGGGCCCTATGGGCTGGCGCTCGGCCGCGAGCAGTACCGACGCGTCGTCGAGACGGCCGAGCACGGTGGTTACCCACTCCTCGACCACCTCCACAAGATCCTCGAGGGCCCGATCGTCTGGTCACCGGGGGTGCAGGGCGCGGTCGTCGTCAGCCTCCGTGGCGGAGATTTCCTCTTCGAATCGGGCCAGGACCTTTCCCTGGGCTATGACTCGCACGACGCGGACGTCGTCCGCCTGTATCTGGAGGAGAGCTTCAGCTTCCGGGTCGCCACGCCCGAGGCGGCCGTAGCCCTACGGGCCTAGGGTCGCTTGGGCTAGCCGGTGGACGCGGCGGAGGCGATGCGTCCGACGGTAGCGGGGCTGCTCGGGCGATCGCCGCTACTGCCAATGAGGTCGACGAGACGGACGAACTCCTGGCTCGGAAGGGGCCGCCCGAAGTAGTACCCCTGAGCAAGGTCGCACCCCAGATTGGCCAGGCGCTTGAGTGTGATTTCGTCCTCGACCCCCTCGGCGATCACGTTCAGACGCAGGTCGTGGCCCAGGTTGATCGTTGACCCGACGATGATCAGGTCACTCTCGTCATGCGGCAGGGAAGAGATGAAGCTCCGGTCGATCTTCAACTCGCTGATCGGAAGCCGCTTGAGGTTGGCGAGCGAGGAATAGCCAGTCCCGAAGTCATCCACCGAGATCCGCACGCCAAGATCCCGCAGGTGTTGCACCGTCTCCAGAGCACGATCGGGGTCGGACATGATCATGCTCTCGGTGATTTCGAGGTGAAGCGCCTCCGCGGGCAGCCGGTGCGCCGTGAGAACGCTCGCGACCTGGCCGGGAAGGTCCAGGTCCAGCAGGTCGCGGACCGAGAGGTTGACCGCAACTGAAAGCTCCCGCCCGGACGAGCGCCAGCCCTTACATTCGGCCACGGCCCGCTCCAAGACGTAATGGGTGAGGGATCCGATGAGACCGGTCTGCTCGGCAATCGGGATGAAGTCGTTCGGCGGCACCATTCCCAGCTCAGGGTGCTCCCAGCGAACCAGCGCCTCCGCACCCCTGACACTCGAGCCGTCGATCTCCACCACCGGCTGGTAGTGCAGGACGAACTGCTCCTCCTCGAGCGCGCGCCGGAACTCGTTCAGCACCGTGAACCGGCGCAACGAGTACCGATCAAGCCGGTTCTCATAGAGCTTCCAGCCAGCGTGATCCTCTTTGGCCGAGTACATCGCCACGTCCGCTCGCCGCAGCATGTCGTGGACGTCCTCCCCATCGTCCGGGAAGCGTGAGATCCCAACGCTGGCACCGATTCCGAGTGTCAGCTCGTCAACGACCACGGGCTGCCGAACGCAGTCGAGGAGCTTCTCAGCGGCCTGCTTCAGCGCTTCGGGATCGTTCGGGTCCGCCTCCGGCAGCACCGCGAACTCATCCCCCCCGAGCCGCGCGACCAGACCATTCGGCCCCACACACTCCTTCAGCCGCGGGCTCAAGTCCCTCAACAGCACGTCGCCGTAGTGATGGCCGAGCGTGTCATTGACCTCCTTGAACCGGTCCAGGTCAAGCAACATCACCGCAAACGATTCCGCGGAATCGTTTGCGGACGCAATCTTCTCTTGGACCACGGTGGTGAACAGTTCCCTATTGGCAAGCCCGGTGAGTTCGTCCGTGGTCGCCCGGCGGCGCAGCTCCTCCGCTCGCTGTTGGGACTTGATCAGCTCGCCCATTAGGTACTGGAAGATGATCAGAACCACAGCAAGAATCGCGATTCCGATCGTTGCGGTCTTAATGACGAAGAAGACGGCGGCTGCGATGAGGATCGCCGAGAACAACTCGGCGGACAGGACGGGAAGAAGTGCCTCCCGAAACGTCTGCGCTAGGGGTATGCCATTGCGGCTCCGCTGGTAGCTAGCTGTCCCAAGGAAATTCAGCAGTAGGGCGACTACGAACGTCGGCAGGACCAGGACGTAGTAGCCGACTTCGGCGGGCCGGACATGAAGCGCGGTAGTGGCAGCATGAAAGAACAACCCGCTAGCGAGCGGAAACCAAGCGAACGTCACGAGATTATTTGCGAGGCTGCTCGGCCGTTCACGCCATTTGAACCACCCGATGGCGATGGTGAGAAGCCCTACTGATGCGGCAGGCGCGCCTCCGAGCAGCACCGCCGCGAGCATTAGCCCGAGCAGCGTCCCGGAAAGTCGCATCTTCCCGGCACCGGGCTGGACCGACGTCAGGTCGCTGACGACTGTCAGGACGGCTATCGCGATCAGTTCGCCAATGTTCCAGCGATCTGAGCTCGAGGTCGCGAAGACCGTTGCGATCGCGCCCGCAGCCGCAAGTAGTTCTGCAAATTGGAATGCAAAACTAGATCGCAGCCGCTGAGGCATCTCAGCACCAACGGCAACGTCGCCCATAGCGTTGTCTATCGGCTTTTTCTGCAAATTCCTCAAATCGAGAAACTCGAACATTCGTCGAGATCCTCAAGTCTTTTGCGCCGTTCGCCGATCAGACCGTTGGAACAAAGTGAAGGCCCCTCGTGGGGGCCTCTCAAATAGCTCGTTTACGGATTCCGCATACCCATTTTGTCCACTCCTTTAGGTGCCTAGGACGGGTTTGTCGGCCCGGTCCTATTCCCTGAACAGGCTCGCCTCGCCAATTCAGCCTGATTGAACGGCGGGAGCGTGCCTCGCCTCGCCAATGACGCGGTAAAGCGGCGGTAAAGCCGCTAGGTAAGCCCAGCCGAGCTCGCAGTAACCGCCTGATCTGCTGATGCAGCGCTGGAGTCGACCGCCTCACGACCGGCAGCCGTGCTCTGGATCCGTCGTGGTAGGCGTGACCACATCAGCGTCGCTGCCGCAAGAGATCCTGCAGCGCCGGCGGCAAGCGCAATTCGAGTGCCAGCAAGCGCAGTAATCGCGCCTCCGACGACGATGCCTAAGCCAGGCACCGCTTGCAGCATCGACTCATTCAAGCTCAAGACCAACGCGAGCCATCGCTGCTGAACAGCCTCCTGTAACGCGGTCTTGACGGCGACGATCTGGCTGCCGTTCCCCGCCCCGCCGATAGCCGCACCCACTAGCGCGACGGCAAGATTTGGCGCGACTGCCATGACTAGGAAGCCTGAACCCAGCAAACAGGTTCCAACCGTGACCATGACGCGGTAGGGCAACCTGCGCCAGCGGACGTAAATTCCGCTGCCGATGATCGTGCCGGCTCCCCAGACCGCGAGCAGCACACCGTACCCGCCGGGGCCAGCGTGCAGCGTGCGCTGAGCGAAGACCACCTCGACCGGGATGGAAATCGTGAAGAACAGCATGGCGACAGCCTGTAGAGAGAGCAGCCGCCTAATGACAGTCTCAGCGCGCGCATACGCGAATGCTGCGCGAAGTCGACCCTCCATGAAATGGCCATCGACGGATGGACGCCGAATAGACGGCGATGTCGCAACCGTCAGAGCGCTAATGCCAAACGCCGCCACGTTTACAAGAAGAGCAGCGCGCGTGCCCGCAGCCGCAACGATGGCTCCGCCAAGAGCAGGACCAACCATAAAACAGACTGAATAGCCAGCGTTGACGACAGCACTCGCCTCCGGCATCAGCCCGACCCTGGAGGTGGACGCAGTCCATGCTGCGCGGACGAGGACGCGGGCAGTGACCGCGAGCGTTCCGTCTACCAACACCAAGGCAAGCACTGCCACGAGTGAGAAGCGGCCAATGATCCACGCGAGAAGCGCGAAGATGAGCGCCTCGGCAACGTAGATGTTCGCGAGAACGATCCGTTCGGCGCGGCCATCGAAGCGGCTCACAAAGAGGGGCGAGACCAAGGCTGGCCCGAACTCCGCACAGAGGAAGAACGCCACTGCTCCGAACGCGCTTCCTGTCCGGCGATAAACGAGGACTGCTAGCGCGACGGTACCGACGGACAGCGCAAGTTCGGTCATCATCGACACCGCCAGCAGCCGCCGGAACGCTGGTAGCCCCAGAACCTTCTTCATCGCGTAAGTATTAACTCCTTGGCCAACCCGTCGGAATGAGGCGGACGAACGACAGAAGCGTCGTTGAAGCTCAGGCTCGGGCCCTTCCCACCTTGATGCGTACCACCGCTCTCCCCTCCAGATCGAGGTCCGGAAGCCCGATGTCCGACGCGGGGCTGACGCATACTACCTCGCAGGGTCCGATACTCCCTGCTGAAACGAGAGTCCGTGGCTGAGAGAGAGACAACGCTCACAAAGGTCGGTGTCGGCCAGATCGTGCTTGAGCCGGCGGCGCCGATCCTGGCGCCCGCGGAGCAGGTTCGCCACCTCTATCGGCTGAGTGACCCTGCACTCTCCGAGCTCGAGCTGGACGAGCTGCTGGACGAGCTGCTCGAGCGGATCCGCGAAGCACTCAATGTCGATACCGCGGCGATCCTCCTCCTCGACACCGAAACCGACGAGCTCGTCGCCCGGGCCGCCAAGGGCATCGAGGAGGAGGTGGAGCAAGGAGTCCGCGTCCCGCTCGGGCATGGCTTCGCCGGCCGGATCGCCGCAGGCCGGATCGCCATCTTCATGCCTGAGGTCGGCAAGGCGGACATTCACAACCCGATCCTTCGTCAGAAGGGGATCCGCTCGATGCTCGGCGTACCGCTGATTGTCGAGTCGGAGCTGATCGGCGTCCTCCATGTCGGGAGCCTGACGCCGAGGCAGTTCGGCCAGCGTGAGCTGGCCGTGCTTCAGCTCGCGGCCGCCCGGGCGGCGCCTGGGATCGAGCGCGCCCGCCTGTTCTCGGCGCTTGAGCACGAGCACCGGATGGCGATGCTCCTCCAGCGCAGTCTGCTTCCGCGGGCACTCCCCGAGGTGGTCGGGGTCAAGGTCGCCGCCAGGTATCTGCCCGCCCGCGACGAGGTCGGAGGCGATTGGTACGACGTCGTCGAGCTGCCGCGAGGGCTGATCGGCCTGGCGATCGGAGACGTCGTCGGGCACGGCGTCCGGGCCGCGGCCCTGATGGGCCAGCTCCGAACTGCGCTTCACGCGTACGCCGAGGAGGGGCACGGACCGTCGCTCACACTCGAGCTGGTCGATCGATTCGTGCAGTCGATGGGCGAGTACGCCATGGCGACCGCCTCCTACGCAATCTTTGATCCGGAGACCGGACGACTGCGGATCGCCACCGCTGGCCACCCTCCCCCGGTCATCATCTCGCCGCGCGGCGCCCGAGTGGTTGACGTCGCCCCCGGGGCCCCACTCGGTGGATTCCCCTACGGCACGTGTCCTGAGCAGGAGGTTTCGCTGGAGACCGACGAGATCGTCGTGCTCTACACCGACGGCCTGGTGGAGAGGCGGGGCGTCCCCCTGACCGAGTCGATCGAGAAACTCGTGGTGGCACTGACCGGGGCGGGGACGGCCGAGCGCGCCTGCCAGGTCGCTGTCTCTGACCTGGTCCCCGAGGAGGGGCTGGCCGACGATGTGGCGATCGTGGCCATGCAGAGCACCCGGATCCCCGAGGCCCTGGAGCTGGAGCTTCCGGCCGATCCTTCGGTGCTCTCAGGGACGCGGCGCTTGTTGCGGCGCTGGCTGCGGGAGCGCGGTGCCGACGAGCCGTTGGTCAGCGAGCTGGCCCTCGCGGCCAACGAGGCCTGCGCCAACGCCATCGAGCACGCGTACGCACCAGGGCCGGCCTCCTTCCAGCTGAACGCGCGGGTCGAACACAAGAACGGGTCAGATCACGCGACCGTCGTGATCCGCGTCGCCGACAACGGCCAATGGCGGGCACCCCGAGGGGAGAACCGAGGCCGCGGCCTGACGATCATCGAGACGGCCGTCGACGACTTCGACGTCAACACATCGTCGGAAGGAACCGAGGTCGTCATGCGCCGGAGGCTCGAGGCTCGATGAACCTCGCCGATCTTCACATCAACCGCCACGACGGCGTCGTCGTTGTCCGCGTTCTCGGAGAGATCGACATGTCGAATGCCTCCGACCTGCGGGGCGCGATCATCGAGGCAACGCCCAATGACGCGCTTGGGCTGGTCCTCGACCTAGCCGCGGTCGACTACATCGACAGCGCCGGGATCCACCTGCTCTACCGGCTCGGCGACAACCTGCGCTCGCGCGGCCAAACGCTCCGGGTCGTCATCCCGCCCAACTCGCCCGCCAGCGACACGCTGCGGCTGGCAGGCGTAAGGCGCCACGTGGATGTGGTGGACGAGCTCGAGGAGGGCGTCCGCGCGGTCGCGGCGGGGACAGCAGGCGGCAGCTGAGCACCCGACCAGGTGGCAATCCTTGTCACTGAACTCGGTAGGTTCCGAACGTGCCTGATCGTGAACGCTTTGATGTGGTGATCGTCGGAGCCGGCATCGCCGGCCTCGTGGTCACGCTCGAGCTGCTCGAGCAGCTCGAGCCGACGAAGCGCCTGCTGCTGCTCGATCGCTGCCGCCCCGAGGAGGTGGGCGGTCTGGCGCGTGAGGCGTTTGGCGGAATGTTCATGGTCGACACGCCTGAGCAACGTCGCTCGGGAATCAAGGACAGCGTGGAGCTAGCGCTCGAGGACTGGCAGCGAGTCGCCGAATTCACCCCCGAGGATGAGTGGCCCCGCCGCTGGGCCGAGGAATATGTGGCGAACGCACGCGATGAGGTGGGTGGCTGGCTCAAGCGTTACGGGGTTCGCTTCTTCCCCGTCGTCAACTGGGCCGAGCGCGGGGTGTACGGCGACGGCAACTCCGTGCCGCGCTTTCATCTGACCTGGGGGACCGGCAAGGCCGCGGTCGACGCGCTGTGGGCGGCGATCAACGACCATGCCACGAGAAACCGCCTCGATGTCCGCTTCGACACGCGCGTGAGCGAACTTCTAGCCGAGGGAGAGGCCGTGATCGGCTGCCAGCTCGAGTCCGGCGCGGAGATCGAGGCGGCTCAGGTCGTGATCAGCGCCGGGGGCATCGGTGGAAACCTCGACCTGATCCGTCGCGAGTGGCCGCGTGAGCTGGGACAGCCACCGGAGGAGATCCTCATGGGCTCGCACTACTACGCCGACGGGGCGATGCACGAAGCCGTCAAGCGAATCGGCGGCAACATCACGCACATCTCCCGCATGTGGAACTACGCGGACGCAGTCCGCCATCCGAGACCCCGCCGGCCCCGCCACGGTCTCAAGCTGATTCCCCCCCGCTCGGGCCTGGTCCTTGATCCCACCGGCAAGCGGTACGGCCCGATCCCGCTGATCCCGACCTTCGACGCCTATTACGCACTCGAGCGGATGCTCGAAGACCGGCGCGGCTACTACTGGATGGTCTGCAACTGGAAGATCGCCCGCCGTGAGCTCGACGTCTCCGGAGCCGAACACAATCCCCAGATCCGTGAGAAGCGCCTGATCCGCTTCCTGCTCTCGGTGCTCCTCGGCAAGCCGACCCTGGTTCGCTACTTCGTCGAGCACTGCCCTGACTTCGTCACCGCGACCTCGCTGGCCGAGCTGGGCCGGAAAATGCAGGACGTGACCGGCGACAACGCGCTCGACGTCGCGCAGATGGAGCGCGAGGTCAGTCGCTACGACGCCACCATCGGACGTGGTCGCTCGCTGTTCAACGACGACCAGCTGCGCCGGATCCAGTCGCTTCGAAATTGGCGTGGCGATCGCCTTCGCACCGCGGCGTTCCAGAAGATCGTCGACCCCAAGGCGATGCCGTTGATCGCGATCCGCATGACCGTGATGGCACGCAAGAGCTTGGGCGGGATTCAGACCAATCTCGATTCACAGGTCCTTCGCCCTGACGGCGACCGGGTGCGGGGTCTCTATGCCGCGGGAGAGGCCGCCGGCTTCGGTGGCGGCGGGATGCACGGCAAGCGCTCGCTGGAAGGGACGTTCCTCGGCGGTTGCGTGTTCAGCGGCCGGCGCGCGGCGCGCGCGATCGCGGCGGAGCACGCCAGCGCCGGCAGCGCCAGCCGGCCACTCAGCCGCGCCTAACCCGCCTCCCGGGCCGGGCGAGGCTCACCTGAAGGAGCCGGAGCGGGCGGGTCCGGTTGGAGGGGGGGATTGCCGACGCTGCCCGCGCGCAGCTCCTCCAGCACGGTTCCAAGGATTCCGTTCACGAACCCGGGCGCATCGGCGCCGCAGAACTGCTTGGCGGTCTCGACCGCCTCGTTGATCGCGCCCTCGGGCGCGATCGGTTCTTCACCGGGGATCTCGTCGGCGTGGAGCATCTCGGCCAAGGCGACGCGGAGAATCGACCGCTCGAGCGGGGCGATCCGCTCAAGCGTCCAGCCGCTGGCATGGCTTGAGATCAGGCCGTCGAGCTCCGCCTGTCGCTCTCGCACGACGTGAGCCAGAGCGCGAGTGAAGGCGTGGGTGTCCGGCGAGAACAGCTGCTCGAGCGGCCTGCCCAGAAGATCGCTCTGATAGAGCGCCCACACAGCGGCTCGGCGCTGATCGGTCCGGCGCATGCCCCCGCTCAGGCGCGGGAGACGTACTCGCCTGAGCGAGTGTCGACGCGCACGACGTCGCCGACGTCGATGAACAGCGGGACCTGGATCTTGGCCCCGGTCTCCAGCACGGCCGGCTTCGTGCCGCCGCCTGAGGCGGTATCGCCGCGCAGCCCCGGATCGGTCTCGGCGACCTCGAGGTCAGTCGCGCTGGGTAGTTGGACGTCGGCCGGCTGATCGTCGATGTACAGGAGCTCGACCTCGGAGGATTCCTTCATCCAGCGCAGGGCATCGGCAAGGGTCGGGACCGGTATCGGCACCTGTTCGTAGGTCTCGGAGTCCATGAAGTGCGCGTCGGTTCCGTCCTGGTAGAGGTACTGCATCCGACGAGTCTCGGTGCGGACGGGACGGAACTTCTCCCCAGCGCGGAAGGTGCGGTCGATCACCGCACCATCGCTGGCCCGGCGCAGCTTCGTGCGCACGAAGGCGCCGCCTTTCCCCGGCTTCACGTGCTGGAAATCGACAATCTTGTAGACGGTCCCGTCCACGTCGATATGTGCCCCGTTTCGAAACTGGTTGGTCGAGATCACGAAGGGTGAGGGTAGCGGCGGGGCGGAGCCCGGAACCGGGCGTCCCGGAGCGCGGGCGCGCCGGTGCTAGCGTGACGAGCCCTTGATGAGGTGCGGGTGACTCTGAAGAGGCCGAGGCTCGTGATGGTTGCGGGAGTGATCGGCCTGGTCTGGATGGTGGTCGCTGTCACCGCCCGCCCGGCGCGCGCCGCCTTCAGCGAGGGTCGGGTGAGGGATCTCAGTGCTCGATGCGCCGGCCAGAACGCCGAGGTCGAACAGGCGGTCGATCCGGGCGGTCAGGATGTCTACGAGGTCTGGATTGGGTGCGGCGGGATCGGGTTTGCGCGCTCCACCGACGGCGGCCGGCGATTCAGCAAACCGGTGAGGCTCCGCGACTCAGGCCCTGGCTCCTGGGACCCTGCGGTGGCGGTCGGGCCCGGCGGGACGGTATACGCCGCGTTCATGGTCATGAAGCACACCAAGGCCATGCCGGTCGTTCTCGCCTCGTTTGATCACGGCGTTAGCTTTCCCCAGCGGACCGTGCTTGCCCCTCGCAGCGAGAACAACTGGGGCGACCGCGATTTCATCGTGGCAGGACCGGCGAACAGGGTGTATCTGACCTGGGACTACGGGCCGTCCCAGCGGCAGATGCGGCTTCAGTGCTTCGCCTTCGGGAGCTGCGCGCTCCGCGGCGGAGACGTGAACATCGTCCTTCAGGTTTCGACCGACGGCGGAAGGAGGTTCGGCCGGATGATCCGCCTGAGCCCCGGGTTCCCGACCGGTGGTGCGGACAGCGCGCCGCTGCTGATCGACCCCACCGGCCGGATCGACGTGCTCTACCAGTCGTTCTCCGTGGCCCGTCGGAAAGGGCTGAGATTCGGGCCCGGGCACAACTACTTCATCTCCTCGGCCGACGGGGGACGGACGTGGAGCGCTCCGGTCAGTGTCGGGAAGTCGTCCGGTTCGATCGTGTCAAGCGAGTGGTGGATCGACGGCGACGTTGCCGCCGACGCGGCCGGAAACCTCTACGCGAGCTGGGACACCCAGGGCCGAGCGGGAGACACAGGCTGGCTTTCCTACTCAATCGACCATGGTGTCACGTGGTCGCGGCCGCTCCGCGTCGCGCATACCCTCAAGGGACCGAACATCGTCGAGGTGGCCGGCGGACCAGCGAACACAGCGTACGTGGCCTGGCTCTCGCGCCACCGCGACGGCTACAGCACCTACGTGTCGGCGTTCTCGATTCTCGGCGGCTTATCAGCGCCGCACAGGGTCTCTCGCCAGCTCGGGCGACTGCGCATCTGGCCCGGCGACACCTTCGGCGTCTCCGCGCTGGGGGCGAACCAGGTGATGCTGAGCTGGGGCAGCGCCACCTCCTCGACCCGAGGTGGGAACGCCGAGATCTTCGCCGCTTACGCCACGCTTCCCTAGCGCTGGCGGCGGCGCGGGTCCAAAGCCCGATCAGTCGACGACCATGAGCTCCTTGGAGACGGCGGTGAGCACTGCGGGCGCGCCGTCGGTCACGACCACCAGGTCCTCGATCCGGACACCGAACTCCCCGGGCAGGTAGACGCCGGGTTCGACCGTCACGACGTTTCCCGGCGCCAGCGTCGAGTCGGAGCGTGGCGAGACCCGCGGAGCTTCGTGGATATCGAGCCCGACGCCATGCCCCAGGCCGTGCCCGAAGTGCTCGCCGTAGTCCGCCGCGTCGATCACAGCCCGGGCGCTGGCGTCAGCCTCCCGAGTGCTCGCGCCCGGCACCATTGCCTCAAGTCCCGCCAGCTGTGCCAGCAGCACGAGCTCGTAGACCTCACGTTCGTGAGCGCTGGGCTCACCACCCCCCACGTAAACAGTCCGTGTGCAGTCCGAGCAGTACCCCCCGAAGACCGCGCCCCAATCAATCACCACCAGCTGGCCGGCTCTGACCTCCACGTCGCGCGGGGTGGCATGCGGCAGCGCGCCATGAGGACCGGCAGCGACGATCACCTCGAAGCTCGGACCCTCAGCGCCCTGACGGTGCATGGCCACGGACAGGTTGAACGCGAGCTCTCGCTCCGTCCGGCCCGCCAAGCCGTCCCGGAGAAGATCCTCAAAGGCGGCATCGGCCAGCTTGGCCGCCTCCTGGATCCGCGCCACCTCGTCGGCGTCCTTGACCGCGCGCAGCCGCTCCACGAGGCCCTCGACGGCAACCAGCTCGACCCTCTCGGGGAGCTGTGAGCGGATGCGGGCGTGGTCACGGACGGTGAGGTGCTCCTCCTCGAACCCGAGCCGCAGGCGGCCATCGGGGAGCAGCGCCTCGATCAGGTCGGTCAGCTCGTGCTCGGCCTTGCGGCGTTCGAACGTGGGATCGACCTGCTCGGCCGCCTGCTGGACATAGCGAAAATCGGTGACAAAGGCGCGCGTCTCGTCGCCCACGAGGGCAAGCCCGTTGCTACCGGTGTAGCCGGTGAGGTAGCGGACGTTGACCAGATCGGTTACGAGCAGCACGTCGACCTCGGCCTCCGGGAGCAGCGTGCTCAGCTCCTGCGCTCGATTCGTCTGCTGGGCGAGACTCATTCCGAGAGCTCCTTCTGTAGTCGCTCGAGGGCCTCACGGTACCCTGCCGGCCCCTTGCCCGTGATGCGAGCCAGGCAAAGCTCGCCGATGACCGATCGCCGTCGCCACTCCTCGCGGTGATCGACGTCGGACAGGTGGACCTCGATGGCGGGGACCTTGGCTAGCTCAAGGGCGTCGCGGATCGCATACGAGTAGTGACTCCACGCCCCGGGATTGAGCACGACGCCGTCCGCCAGCCCCTCCAGCCGATGCAGCCGCTCGATGAACTCGCCCTCGTGGTTGGAGCGAAAGAAACGCGTGACCAGGCCGAGCTCGCGCGCGTCCGCGGCGATCCGGAATTCGAGCTCGTCGAGGGTCAGCGTGCCGTAGACGGCCGGGTCACGGCGCCCGAGCTGGTCGAGATTGACCCCGTGCATGATCTCGACGCGGTTGCGGACGGGCATCAGGCCACCAACTCTCGCACGGCGGCCACCAGCTCGCGTGGCGGGACGGGCACACCGGCACGGGCCGACCCCGGGCGGTCGAGGAGGACGAACGGGACGGGACCGTCCCCGAGGCGCTTCTTGTCCCGCGCCGTCGCCATCACCACCGCGTCGGGATCCACGCCATCGAGCGCCGTGGGTAGCCCGTGCGCGGAGAGCAGGGCCGCGACCTCACGGCGCAGCTCGGACTGGTCAGACAGGCGCAGCGCGGCCAGGAGCCCCAGGGCCACCGCCTCGCCGTGGCGGTAGCGGGCATAACCGGTGACCGCCTCGATGGCATGGCCCACGGTATGGCCGAGGTTCAGGACCTGTCGCGCACCGGCGTCCCGCTCGTCCCGGGCCACGATGCGGAGCTTGGCCCGCGCGCAGGCCGACACGACCTCAGGCGAGGTGGGATCAACCCCGGCCCGCACGGCCTGCCACAACTCACCGCCGGCGATCAGGGCCGTCTTCAGGACCTCGGCATAGCCCGCGGCGAGCTCGGGGGCGGGAAGCGTGGACAGCGTGTCCGTATCGGCCAGCACGGCGACCGGCTGGTGATAGGCGCCGACATAGTTCTTGGCCTCGGCCAGGTCGACCCCCGTCTTGCCGCCGTAGGCTGAGTCGACCTGGGCGACCAGCGTGGTCGGGACCTGGACATAGCGAACGCCCCGCTGATAGGTGGCCGCGCAGAACCCGGCCAGGTCGCCGACGACGCCACCTCCCAGGGCGACGACGATGTCCTCGCGGGTCATGCCCGCCCGCGCGAGCTCGGTCCACACGATGTCGGCGTGCGCGACGGTCTTCGACTGCTCGCCGGGCATCACCGCGACCCGCGCCGCCACCGGATCCACCATCTCGCCGTATAGCCGCGCGACGTTGCCGTCGCTGACCAAGAAGCGGCGCCCGTCAATCGCCTTGGGCCAGAAGCCGGCCTGGGTGAGCAACCCAGCTCCGATGTAGGCCGGGTAATCCCCGGACTCCGTAGCCGCCCAGAGGAGCTTGACCCCAGCGGGGAGCCCGTCGAGCGCCTCGATCACCGGCGCGATCGAACCTGCACGGTCGGCGGGGACTGTCACGTCGGCGAGGGCCGCGTACACGGGATCACGCTCCGCGTGGAGCCGTTCGAACGTAGCCCGTTCACGAGCCAGCGGCCGCCCACTCCCCCCGGCGCGGGCCCACGCCGTCTCGAGGCCGACGTCGAGCCAGATCACCAGATGCTGGGCGAGCGCGCGGCGCACGGCCTCATTCATGACCGCGCCGCCCCCAAGCGCCACCACGGCGGGTCGCTCGCCGGCCAGCGCCTCGAGCGTCACCCGCTCTTCAAGTGCCCGAAACGCCGGTTCGCCGTCCTCGACGAAGATCCGCTCGATCGGCTTTCCGGCCTGCTCCTCGATCCGCCGGTCGACGTCCACCGCCTCGGCGTCGAGCAACTGGGCAAGGCTCTCGGCGGCGGTCGACTTCCCCGCCCCCATGAAGCCGATGCAGACAATCGGGTGCCCGTACGACCACGGCATGGGCCCTAGGATCGCAAGTCCCGGAGCGGAGCGGGATCAGCGCTAAGCGGTGGCGGGCACGGCGGGCGACCTGGTGGCGCCCCCGCGCAGGCGACGCGCCAGTCGCGGCGCATACAGGGCCACGCCCATCGCGGCCAGGGCCGGCAGCGCCCAGGTAAGAAACAGGACCGATTGCGCGTCGGGCGAGAAGCCGCGGGCCGGGACCGCCCACTGAAAGACAAACCAGCCGCCGAACGACGCCACCAGCGCCGCTGCCGGCGGCCGCTCAGCGCCGAGCACCTCCCAGGCGAGGATCGCAAGCAGGTAGGGCAGCGGGTAGTACCAGTTATCCCAGGGGTCAAGCGCACAGCGCACGAGCAGGACGAGCGCGAGTAGGAGCAGCGGCTCGTAGGCCGGGCGGGCCGCCACGCGCCGGCGCAACCACAGACAGCCCAGCGACAGCAGCGCGGCGACGACCACGATCAGCGGGTGGGCGAGCTGGGTCAGCCAGGCCGGGTCAAACCTCGTGTTCCATGGTTGCCCCGCCGGAGGGACGTGTCGATGGGGACCGACGAACCACCAGAGCTGCCAGGGCGTGAAGATCGACGATCCGCCCGGACGGGCAGCGGCGCTGACCTGGCCGAGGAACCGGCCGCCCACCGCCAACGGCACCAGGATGAGCGCGGCCGTGGTTCCTGCGGCGAGGACCGCTCGGACGCGCGCCCGCGGCAGCGCCAGCAGCACCGGGCCGATCGCCACCAGCGCCCACTCCTGATTGGCCACGGCCAGCCCCAGGAGCACGCCGGCCCACAGTGCCCGGCCGCGCATCGCGACCAGGACGGCGGCGATGCACAGAACGCCGCCGAGGAGCTCCTCGGGATGACCGCTCTCGAGCGTCGAGAGCGTCATCGGGTTGGCGACGCAGAGCATCAGGGCAGCGCCGCGCGCGATGCGGGTTGCCCCGCCGGCGCGCATCTGCGAGACGAGCCACACGCCGAGAACGGCGCTGGCGAGCAGGCAAGGCGCCGCAGCGGCGCGGTACACCGCCAGCTCACCGCCCCCCCAGAGCTTGGGCACGAACAGGAACGGCGCACGCAACACGAGCGAGCCGCCGTACGACGGTGCCAGCTGCGCAAAGCGCAGCACGTGACCCTGGAGAAGGGCGTCGATGGCCGGTCGGGCCTCGTTGTCGTAGTCGGTCCAGAGCCAGTCGGTGAGGCCCAACCAACCCACGGCCAGGATCCCGATCGCCGCCGCGGCCGACGCCGGCAGGTTCTGACGCACGCGCAAGCGCATGCTTTGGTATCGACCTGGCTCGGGCGGCGCTTGAGGACTCAGCCGGCGCGCCGACGCCAGCCAATCCGCCGCTCGTAGGTCTCGAGCGCTTGGCGGACGTCGTCGAGGTGATCGCCGCCGAATTTTTGCCGGTAGGCGTCGGCGAGCACGAACGCGACCATCGCCTCCCCCACCACGCCGGCGGCCGGGACGGTCGTGGAATCGGTGCGCTCCCGCAGCGCCTCCGCGGGCTGATGGGTGGCGATGTCGACCGAGCGCAGCGGCTTGGTGAGGGTCGGGAGGGGCTTCATCCAGGCTCTCACCACGAGCGGCTCACCGGTCGTCATGCCCCCCTCGAGCCCGCCGGCGCGGTTCGTCTCCCGGTAGTAACCCCGCTTCTCCTCCCAGAAGATCTCGTCGTGCGCCCGCGAACCCGGCCCGCCCGCGACCTCTGCGGCGTCGCCGATCGACACCCCCTTGATGGCCTGGATCGAGAGCAGCGCCTGACCGAGCCGCCCGTCCAACCGATCCTCCCACGAGACGTACGAGCCGAGCCCCGGGGCAAGACCGAACCCCAAGACCTCGAAGGCGCCCCCGAGCGATTCATTGGCCTTGCGCAGGCGGTTGATCTCCTCGACCATGGCCGCGCCCGCTGCCGGGTCGAGCGAGCGCACCGGCGACTCATCGACATGGTGGAAGTCGGCCGGAGTGAGCACCCGGGCGACATTCGCGCGAACGGACCCGATCTGCACCACGTGCGAGAAGACCTCGACGCCCACCGCAGACAGGAACGCCCGCGCCAGGGCGCCCCCGGCGACGCGGGCCGCCGTCTCACGGGCGCTCGCCCGCTCGAGGACGTTGCGGACATCGCTCAAGCCGTACTTCTGCGTGCCCACGAGGTCGGCATGGCCCGGGCGCGGGAGGTGAACCTCCGGAATTTCCGCCTCCACCGGCCACGGATTCATCCGCTCCTCCCAATTGGCGTAGTCCCGGTTGGCGACCTGAATGGCCACCGGGCTTCCCAGCGTGCGCCCGTGTCGAACCCCGGCGGTGATCTCCACCTGATCGCGTTCGATCTTCATCCGCCCGCCGCGCCCGTGCCCGAGCTGCCGGCGGGCGAGGTCACGGTTCAGGGTGTCCCGATCGAGCACGAGTCCCGCAGGCAAGCCCTCCACGATGCAGGTCAACCCGGGGCCGTGCGACTCTCCCGCAGTGGTGAGACGCAGCGCAGCCATGAGGCGCGCAAGCTTACGCAGCACAGACACGCACCGCCGCTGAGAGGATCCCAGCGACGGTGCGCGGAGGGGGCTTAGTAGCGGCCGGCTGCGTCGACGGCGAGGTGATCGCCACCGGCGCCGACGAGGGCAAGCCGGACGGTCAATGTGACGTGCTTGAGGTGACGCAGCTTCTTCGTCGTCGCCCGGGACAGATAGAGATGCAGGACCGCCGTGCCCGGCTTGACCTGCGAGAGCGTCCCGCGGCCGATCACGACCTGGCGGCCATGGCCCTTGATATGCAGGCGCCTGGCCGTGGCCCGTGAGATCGAGACGTAGGCAATCCCGTTGGCCACGCCGTTCGACGACACCTGGACGCTGATCCCGGAGCGCAGCACCTGGCGCAGGCCCTGGGGCATCAGCTGCATCCGCACCTGGAGGGCGCCATTGGAGCCAACGTTGCTCGGTACGGTGCTCGGCGGGTTGCTCGGCGGTGCGGGGAGCCCGGTCGAGCCGAGCACGCTGACCAGCTCGCTCAGCGTGGCCTGGTTGGCGCCACGGTCGGTCACGGTCAAGGTGACCGTGTAGTTGCCGGCTGCGCCGTAGGTGTGCTCGACGCTCGGCCCGTTGCCGGTTGCGCCGTCACCGAAGTTCCAGCTGTAGTTGGCGTTCGGGATGGCCAGCGAGCTTGCCGTCGCCGATCCGTCCAGGTCGAGCGTGTCGCCGAGGTTGATGGCGCTCGGGGCGGCGAACGCCGGCTGCAGCACATCCGCGGGCAGGCAGCCGTTATAGGTCCACGGGTCGCTGTCGACCACGGTGGCGTTGTTGGACTCACGCTGGAGGAAGTACGGTGCCTGGCCGCTGGTCCCGAAGGTGAACGAGTCAAGCCCATGGCCTTCGGGCTGGCAGCCGTTCTGATCGTCGATCTCGAGACCGTTGTTCCCGAACCACCCGCTGGTGAGCTGGGGGTTGACCATCGCGGCCATCGAGGACTGGCTGAGGGGGCTGAGAAGTCGCTGTCCGGCGCTCTTTTCGACAACCGCCGGCGACGAATACGGCGGAACCGGCGGGATATCGGGCTCATCGCAGATCGAGAAGGCGCTCCACGGCTGCACCACGTAGCTCACCGGCTGGCCGCTCTGCGGATCGACGAGCTGCGAGTGGTAGGAGCAGAACGACGCGTTTCCGGGGGGCGCGGAGCCAGAGGTGTCGGGCGGCGCACTGAGTGTCAGATCCGTGCCGATCGCCTGCTCGCCGCCCTGCTGGTAGTAGGTGACCCCGTTGGGCGCGGTGATGTACGCGTACCAGCCGGACACGCCGGTCTGGGCGGGCGGCGAAGGAATCGTGATCGTGGACGTGCCGCCCGTGGTGGTCACGCTGCTGGGGGCGCTCGGCAGGTTCTGGCCGGTCGTTGTCTGATAGGTCTCGACGACCTGATATGTCCCTGCGCCAACCGTTCCTCCCGTCGTCGCGCTGGCGAGCACGGGCGGCGGCGGGACGAGCTGGGCGTTGACCGAGCACAGGTGCCCGGCGGCGTCGAGACAGACAACCACGCCAGGCGGAGTCAGCACCGTCACGTACGGTGTGTGCCCCGGCTGAGTCCGTGAGATCAACCCGTCGTTGGCGATCAGGTCCTTGACCTCGGTCTGGATCTCGGCGTCGGTCACGCAGTTGTTGTTGGGGGTCGTGGTCGGACCACCGGCGTCATTTCCGCCGAAGATGTTGTTGCCGGTGATCGGGCAGCTTGGGGTGCTCGAGCTGGGAAGCGGGTTGCCGGGCCCCGAGCCGTTCGTGCTGCCGAAGCGGCACTTCGCCGTCCCGTTGTCGTCGCAGCCGCCCCCGAAGAGCGAGTTGTAGGCGGCGCGGCTCGAGGCACTTCCGCCGTCCCAATACTGCGTCGTGTCGGAGTACGGATTGACGAGCTGACCGGAGGCGGCCGCGACGTCGCCGAGGAAGTTCTGGACGTAACCCTTGGTGGTTGACCAGTACGTGTTCGGCGCCTGCCCCTCCCACTCCAGGGTGAACGCCTCGCTGGCGTGCATCACCGGACCGCTGTGCCAGCACAGCGGCTGCGCGGGGGCGTTCAGCGGCCACGACCCGGCTGTGAGGATGTCCGGCTCGGTCGCCGCCGCCGGATCCGAGCAGAGCCCACCCGAGGTCACGATCGAGACGCCGGCGGGGGTCAGGTAGCTGCTCTCGGCCCCGCGCGCCGTCGGCACGAGCGACACGCCGGCGATGTGCCCGCTGTCGTTGACGACCACGGCCTGCGCGCCACTCGTGACCACGAACAGAGCGCCGGCGAGGGTCGTGGCAGCCGCTAGGAAAGCCCAGCGAATGCGGCCAGCGATCGTTGGATTACGGCGCATTTGCTAACCCCCCACTTTCAGGTTGCGCAGGTCGACGACTGAGCCGACGCTCGGCTCATACTGGAAGAGGGACAGCGAGGGATAGGACGACTTCTTGAGCAGCGCCTCTCCCGCAGCCGAGGAGTCGCGGCGGGCTCTGTCCGCGGCGGCCTTCGACGGGTAGTCCTTGGCGCTGATGCTGGTGACGGCGAACAGCGCTACCTCGGCCGCGCCGACCGAGCCCTGCTGAGTCGAGAGCTCCTCGGTCTGGTCCTGGCCAAGCGACAGGATCTCGCAGTCAATCGGGCCCGGGGTGCAGGTGCCGGGACCGGTCGGGATCGCGCCGGGCTGGACGGCGAAGAGGATGTGGTTACCGTCGCGGGCCACGCCGAGCTCCACGAGCAGGGGCTGCTGAGCGCTCGGGATCACGCTCAGGCGCTGCAGCGGATCTGTCGTGTTGATGCCGCCGCTCGAGTTGGTGATGGCCAGCGACACGTCGTAGGCCTGCGTTGCCTTGAGGCCGCTCGGAGCGGGCTTGGGCTTGGCTCCCGGCGTGATCGAGGGCGGGTTGTTGGTCGGCGCGCTGCCGCTGGTCACCGGCGAACTGCCCGACGAGCCGCTGTTGGAGGTCGCGGTCGAGACCGTACTCCCCCCTGACGTGCTGCCCGTGCCCGTGGACGTCGCGGTCGCCGTGCTGACGATCGGCACCGAGCCCGTCGTGGCGGGTCCTGACGCCACTGTCGTGCGGGTGCTCGCACCGCTCGCGAACGGGTCGTGACCCGAGCCGGTGAGGTGCGAATGCGACGGCGTCGTCTGCACGTTGAGCGTCGGAATCGATGCGCCCGCCGGGGGTGGCGGCGTCGGAACCTGGGCCTGGGTGGCCGGAGCCGGCGCAGCGGACTTGGAGAGCAGGAACGGCACCGCGACGATCGCCACCAGAAGAAGCGCGGCCACGGGCCACAGGCGCTTCTGCCGCAGCTCGGTAACGACCCCGCGGAAGAATCGCGTTACGACGGAGAGATCGAAGTCGAGGTTCATCGCACGGGTGGGGTCACGACCGCCGGCGGCGCCGAGCTCGAGGGGCTCGGGTTTGAGACAGTCTGGGTGGAGGAGGACGCCGGGCCGGCTGGCGTGGCGCCGTTCACGAGCCCCTCTGAAGCCGGGAGCAGATAGGTCGTGGCCGCGATCGTCGCCGTGATCTCCGGGAATCCGGTCGAGCTCGGGGCCAGGGTTATCCCGTTGAGGGACATCAGCCGGCCGCTCACCGAGAGCTTCTTGTTGGTCGCGGTGACGAAGCGCTGCAGGCGCCCGACGAAGTTGGCCAGGTGGAAGAAGTTGCCGGCGAACGTGAACGTGAACGGCTCAACCGGGAAGCCGGCCGGGCCCACGGTGGCGCCGGGCGGGAGCGTCGGCGTGGCACCGCTACCGCTGGGCGTGGGCGAGCTGCCGCCCTGGCCGGCATTGAAGGTCAGGCTCTGGAAGTCGACGTGCGACTGCTGTGCCGCTGACTGAAGCTGGTAGATCAGCGAGGGCGTGTTGTCATCGGTCGGCACCGCCTCACCGAGCCGCACCATCGTCGTGTAGCTCGACGCGAATGCCGCGCGCGCCCGCTCGCCCTGCGCCAGCTGGGTCTGGATGGTGCTGAGCTGTGACTGCACGGCGGCGATCTGGTTCTGAAGCTTGGTCGCCTGGGCCCGTTTGGGCGAGATCACGAGCAGCCACGGGGCGACCACGGCCACGATCAGGCAGACGACGCCGAGGATGGTCCGGTCTCGGGTGCTCATTTGGCGACTCCTGGCGTAGAGGGGGCGGCGGCGGGCGCCGGCGCCACGCCCGCGAGCGTCGCCGCGTTGCCCGTGAGCGGCTGGAAGAAGACCACCATGTCGAAGGTCGGGCCGGAGCAGCCGTTACTCGACCCGCTTGGAGCCACCGAAGTGTCCTCCAGCGTGACCCGGCTCACCCCGTTGACGACCCGAAGCCGTGACATCAACTGGGCGACCTCGTCCTGGCTGCCGGTGCAGCCCTTCAGGGACAGGGCCGGAGCGTTGACGTCCCCGCGCACCGTGCCGGAGGCTCCTCCCCCACCGGTGTTGGTGCTGGTCGAGACGGTGGCGACGAGTGACTGAAGGGTCGTCTTGGCGGGGACCACCTTGGAGAGATCCGAGAGCGCGGCGTGCCAGTCAAAGCGGCTCGACGCGATCTCCTTGACGGTCGCCTCGCGCGCCTGAGCCAGCTTCTCGAACTGGTTGTACTTCTGCAGCTGCGCGACCGCCGCCTTCATGCGGGTCATCTGCTGGTTGAGACTGGCCAGCTGAGCCTGGCGCTGGCTGACCGTGTTGTTGCTCAACACGTAGAGCGTGACCATCGCGACTGCGACCGTGAGCAGGCCAATCAGCAGGTGAGACGCGCCGAGCCGGCCGAGCGAGGGGCTGACACCGCCGCGCCGAGCATCGCGCGGGATCAGGTTTACGGCCTTCATGCCGAGATCTCCTCAACCGTCAGCCCAGCGGCCACCGCGAGGCGTCCCGCGTCGATGCCGCCGAACCCACCGGCCTTGGCCTCGGACACGAGTCCGACCTCGACCGTCAGCCCGATCTGCTGGCCGATGTGCTCGGCGAAGCCCGGGATGGCGATCGCCGGGCCGGTGAGGACGACGCGTTCGATCGCGCTTGAGCCTTCCTGCATGACATGGAAGTCGAGCGAGTTGCGGACCTCGTCGCCGATCCGGCGAACGCCCTCGGTGAGGACGCTGCGCGCCTCGACGACGATCTCGCTGTCGCCTTCGACGTCTTCGACCGGGGACACCATCCCTACGTGCTTGAGCCACCCATGAGAATGTTCCAGCGTGAGCCCGCGGCGCTCGGCGAGCTCCCCGGCGACCGATTCGATCCCGTAGGGGATCACCCGAGTGAACACACAGGTGGTGGCCTCGGCGATGGCCAGGTTGGTGATGCCGCCGACATTCACATAGACCGAGGTGCCCGCCACCTCGGGGCGATGCAGGGCGCGGATCATCGCGAAGGCGGAGAGGTCGATCGCCTGCGGACGGAGGCCGGCGCGGGTGATGGCCTCGAGTAGCCGATCAATCATGTCGCGGCGGGCCGCTACGAGCACCACGCGGGTCCGCGGGCCGTCGCTCGTCTCCACCGGCCCGAGCGTGTGGTGCTCCAGCACAGCCTGCTCGAGCGGCATCGGAATGTGCTCCTGGGCCTGGAACTGCACCGCCGAGCTGATCTGCTTCTCGTCGGTCAGCGGCGGCAGGTCGATCGTGCGCATCACGATCCGCTGATTGGCGACCCCAAGACGCACGCGCTTACCGAGCTTGTGCTCGGCGAACATGTCCCGCAGCACGTTGGCCAGCGTCTCCACATCGGCGACCTCGCCGTCGCGGACGACGCCCGGCGGGAGCGGCGCGTACGCGGCGCGCTCCACCGCAACACGGCCTCCTGTCGTCTGGACAGCGGCCACGTACCCCGGCTCAATATCAAGCCCAACTACTGTCTTGTTTGCGGGACCCATAACGAGTTCTAGGCGGGTATCGGCGAACCGGGCCGAGGAGTTGAGAGCTGGCAGCTGACCTGGACACCCGGCCCGACAAACGTCCAGCGTCCAGACGTCGGATCCCACTAAAGCGTCGGCGTCCCCACGACCTGCCAGTTGGCGAACTGGGCGGTGCACACGATCAGCAGGAGCGCGAACCCGGCCAGGAGCGCGCGTGACCGCCGGTGCTCGAGCGCCCACGCGGCCGCGAACATGAAGAGCGGAAAGCGCAGGCTCGCGTAGCGGGCGAAGCCCGCGAGCGGATCGCCGATCGTGGGCGCAGACAGGCTGAGGAGCACCGACCCGAGGCCCGCGTAGACCCCGTAGGCAAGCGGCAGGCGGCGAAGCGTGCCGACCACCGCGGCGCACGTGAGGACCAGGACGACGAACTGGAACAGCGCCTGGCTCGGCCGAGCGGTGAGCGGCGTTCCGCTGAGGATGTACATCACCTGGTGCCATGCCGCCACGACGCCCTGCCACAGGCCGACCAGCGGAAGCACGAGCTGGTGATGCTGGTAGAGCTCCTGGGCGTGAAGCGGGGCCGCCGAGCCGAACCCGTGAGCGATGAAATAGAGGTTGACCGCCTCACCGCCCAGCGGGATCAGTAACAGCCAGAGTAGCGACCAGCGCATCGCATAACGGGGCTTCCACCACGCCGTGTTCGTTTGCGCCGGCGAGTCCGCGCGGGGCCCCCACAGATACATGATCAGCAGGGGTGCCAGGAGAAGGATCCCGCCGCTCCGGGCGGTCGCCGCCAGGCCACCTAGCACCCCCGCGAGGGCCCATCGACCGCGCCGCGCGGCATAGAACGTCCCGGTTGAGAGGGCCAGGAACAGAGACTCGGTATAGACCGCCGAGAGGAACAGCGCCATCGGCCCAAAGGCGAGCAGACGGACGGCCAGGTCGGCGGTTCTCTCGTCGAACTCGAGTGCGGTGAGCCGGCGGAGGATGACCAGGGTCGCCGCCATCGCGGTCAGCGAGATCAGCACGCCGGCGATCACGAACGACCTGGTGAACACCGCCACCCCCCGGATCAGCAGCGGATACAGCGGGAAGAAGCCCGCGTCGTGGAAATTCCGGTATCCGTGCTCCGCGATCGCCAGGTAGTACACCGAGTCCCAGCGCACAAACGACGCGGCGAGAAGGTTCCCCACGCGGCCGAACGAGATGGTCAGGTCGGTGGGGTCAAAGCCCCATTGCGCCGCGCCTGATCCAACCAGTCCCATGGTCAGCATCCCCACGACCAGGACGAGAAGGCGGGAGGCGATGAACGGCTGCGCGACGGCGACCAGGTCCCTGCGGAGCTCGGCTGTGAGCATCCACAGCCGCGACCCCCGCGGCCGCCTCGGGACGTCCACCTGGCGCGGTAGTGCGAGCTCGCCCGCCAGCGGTCCCTCGATCACCGCCACGTCTGCGATCGGCGGGTTCACGGTGCCTCCGCGGCTGGCGGGGTCCACTCGACGGAGGGTGGGAACAGCGCCAGGACAAGAAACGGGAGGGCCCAGATGAGATACATGTAGTTCCAGTAGCTGGCCGCGATCTGGACCCCGAGCAATGCGGCACCGAATAGCGCCGCAACCCGGTTTCGGTCCGCCGCCAGCCTCGGGTCGCGGCGCAGCTTCACGGCCGCGCCCGCGACCAGGGCCAGAGTCATCGCTTCGGCCAGCGGCTGAAACGGCACAGCGCCCACGAACGCCCACAGCGTGTGCGGCGAGCTGCGCTCGAATTGAAAGGCGATCGCGCTCAGCATGCGGGCCGGTGCCCCGAGGCCGCCCACACCGACCAGGACGCCGAGCAGGGCCAGGCTCACGGCTAGGAGCGCAGCCAAGGCTCGCACCAGTCCCCGTCCCCGCAGCCGAACGAGCAAGAGGGGGAGCAGCAGCGCCGGCGCAGCTTTGAACCAGGCCGCCGCGGACAGCGTCGCTGAGGCCCACGTGGGCCGGTGCCAGAGCACGAGCACCGCGATCAGCATCGCCGCGAGAACCACGTCGGTGGTGCCGGTCGAGACCGTGACGAGCAGCGGCGGGAAGGCCAGGAGTGCCACCGCCGCGCGCAGGCCGCCGGTGCTGCAGGACAACCGGCCGGCCAGCCGCCACACGCCCCAGGCCGCAACTAGAGCCGCCGCGACGGCTAGAAACAGCGTCGCGTCGGCGTTGTCCCAGGCGCTGTAGACAGGCCCGAGCGCCGCAAAGGGCAGGTACAGAAGGTAGGACGCGAGCGGGTAGGTGTCACCGTGCAGGATGTCGGGAATGTGGCCGTAGGGCAGGACCCCGTGAGCGAGGTCGGTAGCCCCCTCCATGACCGCGTATCCGACGTCGACCACATGCAACGAGGTGACGCCGACCATGAACGTGATCAGCGCCAGGGCAGCCGCCAGCAGGCGCAGCACCCGGTGCCTTGACTCGGGTGTCCATCGTCGCGTCAGTTGCTCATACAGGGGCGTGGCTGGCAGGCGTGACCCGGGGGGCGCCAGCGCCTGCCAAGCGCACCGCAGGGCCAGGTAGATCATGGCCGGATAGCTGACGAGGACCATGCGGCTGAGCGTCCAGTGGTTGAAGAGGATCACGGACGCGGCGGTCCCGGCCGCGACCACGGCGTCGAGGTTGCGCAATCGCCACAGCGGCCAGACCGCGGTCATCAGAACGAACACGACCGCGAGACCAGCCAGGACTCGCGGGTCGTTACCGATGTTGCTGCCGTAGGCGTATTTCTCGTGGGCCAGATCCGTGGCGTCGGTAAACAGGCCGCGGGGGGTGCGCCCAACTGTGACCGTGGCCACCATGCGGCCCCCCCGGTAGAAGCCGAGCTCCTCGTCGCGATTGTCCAAGGTGGTGATGACGACGCGCCGCCAGTGGTCGCGCGCGAGCATTCGGGCCAGCCCTGGGTCGCTGAGGATGAGGTGGAGCGCAGCCGCTCGGGGCACGGCCGGGCGGGGCGAGACGTGCGTGAGCAGGAGCCCAGCCCAGGCGAGCACCAGCGTCGCGGCCGCGACGACCATCGGCAGCCGGCCCCAGGGTCCGGTGGCCCGGCGAGCCAGCGGGCTCGCAGGTGCGGACGGAGAGATGGCGATCGAGGTGGTGGACATCACGTCGGGTGGGGCTGGTTACTGAACTGTCGGCAGGCGGCCCGGGCCGCTTGAGACTCAGACCAGCGAGTGGAGGTACCAGTGGACGAGCGTTGAACCGAAAAGCAGTGCAACGGCTCCGCCAAGGGCGAGAAACGGCCCAAACGGCACCGCGGTCTTGCGCCCCCGCTCGACTCCGCGCCGAGCCATGATCACTAGCCCGACGATCGTCCCGGCCACCACGCCGACCATGAGCGCGACGCCCACGGACCGTCCGAGGAAGAGGCCCAGGACGGCGGCCAGCTTGACGTCGCCCATCCCCATCCCGCGGGGATACGCCAGCGCGAACAGGAGCAGAAACCCGCCCGCGGCGGCGCCCGCGATCAGCTGTTCCGGAACGCCGCTCGGCCGCGTGACGAGCCCGATCCCGAGCGCGGCCAACGCCGCTGGAAGGATGATCTTGTTCGGGATGACGCGGTGCTCGAAATCGATCAGCGCCACTGGCACCAGAACTGTCACCAGCACCAACCCGAGCGCGATGTCGTGAACCGAGTGCCTGAGGAGCACCACCGCGACGGCCAGGGCGGCCGTGAGAGCCTCGACGCTGGGATAGCGCGGCGAGATCCTGGCTGCGCAGGCGCGGCAGCGCCCACGCAGGAGCAGCCAGCCGAGCACGGGCACGTTGTCGTAGGGCTTGATCGGCACCTCACAGCTCGGGCAGCGCGAGCCCGGCGACACGAGAGACTCGTGGCGAGGCAGCCGATAGGCGACCACGTTCAGGAACGAGCCGATCACGGCACCGAACACCGCGGCGATCGCGACCGGCATCACGCACCCGCCATGGCGGGCCCGTGCTCGCTCGGCTCGATCACCCACTCCCGCCGTGCTTCCTCGAGCGCCGGCTCCGAGGCCGGAACCGCGCGGGCCACGAACGCGACGAGCGCGAACGGCAGGAACCACATGATGTAGTAGTAATACCAGTGAACGGCGGGGAGCTGAACCGCGATCGTGACCGCCCCGGCCAGCGCGCAGACCGCCGACAGGGACCGCTCGCGCGGCACGAACGCCACCCCGACGACGAGCACGACCGCCAGCACCTCTAGTGCCGTCTGAAGCGGGTGGAGACTCGGGTGAAGTGCCCACGGGGAGAACACGTCGACGCGGTGGATCTGGAATCCAATCGTGCGCTGCCAGAAATAGCTGATGCCGCCCTTGGGCAGCCACGAATACACGGCCAAACCGACGACAACGACGAACGACGCCGCGCACACGAGCGCGCCCTTCACCCCTCTCCGGCGGGGCGAGGCGAGCAGGGGCAGCATGGCCGCCGGGGAGAACTTGGCCGCAGCGGCCAGACCGAGCGTGGCGCCGCTGAGCGCCGGTGAGGTGTAGGCGACGAGCGCGAACACGCTCAGCATCGCCACAAGCCCGTCGTTGGTATGCACCACCAGGCCGATGATCGTGAACGGACATGCGGTCCAGGCCCAGGCGAGAATCAGCCCCAGGCGGGTGCCGTCCGCTCCGCGCCGCAGCCGCTTGCCCAGCAACACGAGTCCGATCACGGTCGCCAGGTCGAAGCAGATCGCCGCGATATCGGCCGCGTGGAGGTTGTTCAGGCTATTCCTCCACGGAAAGACGAGCTGAAACGGGAGATAGGCGAGGTACGTGATCGGGCCGTACGTGTCGCCGTGGTTGGGATCGTTGTAGTAGAGCGGAAGGTGGTGCAGGATCCGAGACGCCCCGATCACGGACTCATAGCCGACATCGAGTTCTTGGTGGCCGACCAACGACAGCACGATCCGAGCGCCGAGCATGAGGGGCAGGCCGATCAACAGCGTGCGGGTGCTCAGCAGTGGCGCCAGCCGCCCGCTCGGCGCGCCGCGGCCAAATCCGAGCATCAACAGCCGCGCCAGCAGATAAATGAGCGGCGGATACGCCAGCCATACGGCGGGCTCCAGGTGGGCCCCGGCAAGCACCAGGAACGAGATCAGGAATGCCAGCACCGCGAGGGCGTCGAGATGCGCGATGCGACGAAGGCGCCGCGGGTCGAAGAAGGCCAGCATGAAGAGCAGCGAGGCCGGGACCAGGATCCAGCCGCTGGTAACCGACCACGACCACCCGCCATGGGTGAACGGCGCGCCGGCCTGCTTGCCGGTCCAGACGCCCGTCGCCCGGCCCGTCGGGGTCACGTCGGCCGAGGCGACGAGCTTGCCGCGGTAGTCGAACATGACGTACCAGTGAGGACTCGTGCCCCGCCAGACGTACGGGTAGACCTGGAGCGGATGCTCGCGGCGGTGAAGCGCCTGCATCGTGGGGGTGTGCTCGGCGGCCTTGACGGCCTGACCGGCACTCGATGTGAACCCGAGCGGGACGCTGCTCAGGGACTGGATCTCGGCGAGCGCCGAGCCCTGCTGGATGTACAGGGCCTTGTTCAGCGGGATCCCATCGACCAGCGGCTGAGCCGGTGCGGCGGCCTGGGCGCTCGTCGCGGCGGGAGCCTGAGCGCTGGCCACGGCGGGGACAGCGAGGACGACCAGCGCGGCAGTCAGGAGCATCATCGGCCGCAAGCGCATACGGTCAATATCGGCAGCCGGCGGAAAAGATGAAGCCGCCCCGCAGCGGCGAGGGGCGGGCCTTGTGGGCCCGCCCCTCGCGCTGACTTGGATTTGATACTGAACGAACTACCAGGTGCTGTTGACGCACCCGCCGCCGCTGCCGGAGCAGGACCGCGTGACGGTGCCCGCGCTGTCGATCAGCGTGAACGCGTCAGGGTTGCCGCTCGAGCCGCTGGACGTCGCGGTCAGCGTGTAACCGGTGGTCGTACCGGCACTCGCGGTGACCGCCGGCACGTTCTTGAGCGTGGGCTCAATCACGGCGAGGGCGCCGGTGTCGCCGGTCGTCATCGTCTCCGCGGGGGCATACGTACCGTTGTTATCGGTCGCGTACGTCTCCTCGGCGATCTGAGCCGTCTTGATGTTGGACTTGGCCTGCGAGTCGTAGGCCTTGGCCCGCTGGTTGAGGAACGCCGGGATCGCGATCGCAGCAAGGATGCCGATGATCAGGATCACGACGAGAAGCTCGATCAGGGTGAAACCCTTCTCGTCCTCAGCGCGACGGCGTAGGTTGTTGAGCATTGATCCTCCTGGGATCGGTGATTGGGTCATCGCCAGATCCCTCGGTCCTAGCCATCGTGGCTCAAAACTGCGAGCCGGTCGGTGGCAGCCCGGCTTCCTCAAGATGCGAGATCCGTGGCTTTGCGTCCCACCCTCACAGGCGGTTTGCCTTTGGCACCTGTGGCTCTGGCACGGAAGTTATCGGCACCTACCAGACCAGCTTTACGCATTTGGACGTACGTGCTATTGGCCGGTTTCCGGGGCTGGACGCCCCGGCGGGCTTGTGCCTTCCGCGATGTGCTCCTGCGCGTCGTGCCCAGCCTTGAACTCCCCCGTCCCCTCGCACCACGGGCAGGCCACATCATGGGCTTCGCCACCGAGGTTCGATACGACGTGACCGCTGCCGCGACAAGCGCTGCAGGTCTGCCTCGTGCCCTCGGGCGCTTCCTCGGCCGCGCTCACGGGGCTCCGTGCTTGACCGCGACGAGGACACCGTCGCCCACCGGCGTGATCGTGGCGGTGAGCTCCTCATGCTGGATCAGCCGTTGGTTGAACGCCCGGGCGGACTCGATCTGTTCGTCGCTGACCGCGGCGTCGCCATGCCCCGTCGCCACCCGGCCCCCGCGCAGGACGTTGTCGACGGCCAGCACGCCGCCGGGGCGCAGCCTCGGCAGGACCCCGTCGAAGTAGTCGCCGTACTGCTGCTTGACGCCGTCGAGAAACGCCAGGTCGAACAGGCCGTCGAGGTCGTGCAGCCCCTCGCGGGCGTCCTGAAGGCGAAGATCCGCGCGCTCGGCCATCCCGGCTCGCTTCAGGTAGTCGCGGGCCGCCGAGTGCCGTACGGGGTCGATCTCGAAGGAGACGATCTTCCCGTCCGCGGGCAGCGCCCGGGCTAGGTAGAGCGTCGATACGCCGATCGCCGTACCCACCTCGAGGATCCGGCGGGCACGGCAGGCCAAGGCCAGCACGTGGAGCAGCGCCCCGGTTTCCGGCACCACGATCGGGATGCCCTCCCGCGCCCCGTGTGCCTCCATTTCGGCCAGGATTGGGTCCGGCGCCGGCCGGGACTCAGCCAGGTACTGCCCCACAGCCTCCGCGACGATCACCGTCGGCACGATAGCCGCCGGATCGTCGCCGGGCCGTCGCGGTCTAGTGGATCTGGTTGTAGACGTTGAACAGCGGGAGGTACATCGAGATCACGATGACCCCCACGATGCCGCCCACGAAGATGATCATCGCCGGCTCGAGGATCGACGTGAGTGCCTTGACCGCGGCGGCGACCTCGTCCTCGTAGAAGTCCGCGATCTTCGAGAGCATCGCGTCAACGGCACCGGTCTCCTCACCGACTCCGACCATCGCCGGGACCATTGACGGGAACACCTTGGCGTGCTTGAGCGGCTCAGAGATCGTTCCGCCGGCCTTTACCGAGTCGATCACGGTGGTCATCGAGCGCTCGATGACGGCGTTGCCGGCCGTCTTGCCGGTGATGTCCAGCGCCTGCATGACGGGGACACCAGCTGAGGTAAGCGACGAGAACGTCCGGGACCAGCGGGCGATGGCGACCTTCTGCACGACGTCGCCAATCTTCAATGGAATCCTCAGCTTGAAGGCGTCCCATTGACCACGACCGGTGTCGGTCTTCTTCCATTTGATGAAGGCCACGACGAGGGCCACGACGACGCCGAACACGATGTAACCCTGGTGCCGAATCAGGGCCGAGAGGTCGACCATGAACTGGGTCAGCGCCGGCAGGTTCCCGCCGAACTGCTTGAACACGTTCTGGAAGACAGGGATCAGGAACGCGACCAACGCGAGCATTACGATCAGCGCGAAGCTGATGATCAGCGTCGGGTAGATCATCGCCGAGCGGACCTGGCGGCGCAGCGACGCGTCCTTCTCGAGCTGGTCCGCGGTGCGCAGCAGCGACATCTCGAGCACACCGCCGGCCTCACCGGCGCGGACCATGGCCACGTACAGGGGGTCGAAGACCTTTGGATGGCGCTCGAGGGCGTCGGACAGAAGCAGTCCCGCCTCGACGTCGCCTCTAACGCCGGCCAGGGTCTCCTTGAGGAGCTTGTTCTCGCTCTGCGCCTCGAGGACATGCAGGGCGCGGAGGATCGTCATACCGGAGGAAACCATCGTGGCCAGCTGCCGGGTGGCGACCGCCATCTCGTACGGCTTTACGCGAGCGAACAGCTCGATGTTCAGCTGCTTGGAGCGGTACTTGCTGGCGATGTCGAGGACGATCAGGCCGCGCTGCTTGAGCTGATCGGCGACGTCCTGCTTGGAGACCGCCTCGACCTCACCCTTGGCGGGAACCCCCGCCACGTCCATCGCCCTGAAGACATAGGTGGGCATGTCAGGCCGCCATCATTTGGACGCCGCCCAGCAGCCGCCGAAGCTCCTCGACCGAGTGCGCGCGTGACTCAGCCAGCGCGCGCGTGATCTTGTTCGCGCGGACGAGGCCGGCCAATGAGGCATCCATCGTCTGCATGCCGTGCGAGCCGCCAGTCTGGATCACGGAATAGACCTGGTGGGTCTTGCCTTCCCGAATCAGGTTGCGCACCGCCGGGGTGGGAACCAGGATCTCGGCCGCCGCGCAGCGTCCGGAGCCGTCGGCGGTTGGCAGCAGGGTCTGGGTCATGATCCCCTGTAGCGCGACCGAGAGCTGGGCCCGGACCTGACCCTGCTGTTCGGACGGGAACACGTCGATGATGCGGTCGATCGTCTGCGGCGCGTCCTGCGTGTGCAGGGTGGCGAACACGAGGTGGCCGGTCTCCGCCGCGGTGATCGCGGTGCCGATCGTCTCCACGTCCCGCATCTCGCCGACGAGGATGACGTCGGGGTCCTGGCGCAGGGCGGCGCGCAACGCGTCGGCGAATGTCTGCGCGTCGGAGCCGAGCTCCCGCTGGTTGACCATGCACTTCTTGTGCCGGTGCAGAAACTCGATCGGATCCTCGATCGTCATGATGTGCTCTTCCCGGGTGGTGTTGATCACGTCGATGATCGAGGCCAGCGTCGTCGACTTTCCGGAGCCGGTCGGGCCCGTGACCAGGACGAGCCCGCGCGGCTTGGTCGCAAAGTCAGCCACCACCGGTGGCAGGCCGAGCGTCTCCAGCGGAACCACCTCGAAGGGGATCAGGCGGAACGCGGCACCCACGGCTGAGCGCTGGAAGTAGGCGTTGACCCGGAAGCGGCCCTTCCCCGGGATCTGGTAGGCGAAGTCGATTTGCCACTGGTTCTCAAATTTCTGGCGCTGGCCGTCGGACAGGATCGAGTAGACGATCTCCCTCGTGTCCGTCGGCGTCAGGACCGGATAGCCCTCCATCGGGGCAAGCCGCCCCCGAATACGGAGCATCGGAGGGGCACCTGCGGTGATATGGAGGTCGGAGGCCCTGCGGTCGATGACTTCGAGCAGGACCTCGGCGAAGTCGAGGTTCATACGGACCCGGTATCGGCAGCTCGGCGCGATTCCATTACGCCTCCCCCGGCGTCTGGACGCGTTTGCCCGCCCGGCGGCTGCGTCCAGCCGCCGACTGCTCAGGCGCCGGTGACCCGCGCCACCTCGGACATCGTGGTGACGCCGCTCTTGACCTTCTCGAGGCCGTCCTCGCGCATCCGGCGCATGCCCTCCCGCATGGCCACCACCGCGATCTGTTCGGACGCCGAGCGCTGAAGCGTCAACGTGCGAATCTCGTCGGACATCAACATCACCTCGTAGAGCCCGACCCGCCCGCGGTACCCCATCCCGCCACAGCGAACGCAGCCCACCGGCTCGTAGGCCTCGATGTCGTAGTGGGCGTGAAAGCCGTGGTCGCGGAGCACGTCCGCGGTGACGATCGTCCGGCGCTTGCAGTGGCTGCACAGGGTGCGGGCCAGGCGCTGGGCCACGACTCCATCGAGCGCCGAGGCGACCAGGAAGGGCTCGATGCCCATCTCGATCAGACGCGTGATCGCGGCCGGGGCGTCGTTGGTGTGAAGCGTCGAGAGGACCATGTGGCCGGTCAGCGCTCCCTCGATCGCGATCTGCGCGGTTTCTCGGTCACGGATCTCGCCCACCATCAGGACGTCCGGGTCGGCGCGCATCATCGAGCGCAGTCCGGTGGCAAACGTCAGCCCCGCCTTGGGGTTGATCTGGACCTGGGTGATCCCCTCGATCTGATACTCGACCGGGTCTTCGATCGTGATGATCCCCCGCTCCGGTGTGTTGAGCTCACCGAGCGCGGCGTACAGCGTGGTCGACTTTCCTGAGCCGGTCGGACCGGTCACCAGCACGGCGCCGTGCGCCCGGTTGAACGATTTGCGGAAACGGGTCAGCTCGTGCTCCTGCATGCCGAGCCCCTCGAGCTTGAGCCGGACGTTGTCCTTGTCGAGGATGCGCAGGACCGCCGACTCGCCGACCACGCTGGGCAGGGTGACGACGCGCACGTCGACGTGGCGGCCCTCGACGGTCAGACCCACCCGCCCGTCCTGCGGTATCCGGCGCTCGGAGATGTCGAGGTTCCCCATGATCTTGATGCGTGAGATGACTCCCGAGATCATGCGCTTGGGGACGGTCATCTGGTCCGTGAGCACACCATCGATGCGCATCCGGACCTTCATCTCGGCGCCGCCGCGGCCCTTGTCGTCGGGCTGGGGCTCGAAGTGGATGTCCGAGGCGCCGCGCTCGGCCGCATCGGCGATGATCGAATGCACCAGCTTGATCACCGGCGCGTCGTCGGCCGACTCACGCAGCTCGACGATCTCAGGTCCGGCTTCGTCCTCGCTCTCGAGCACCGCCTCGTGGACCGCGTCCTCGTAGCGGTTCAGGCGTCCGATCAGGGTCTGGATGTCCTCCTCGGAGGCGACCGCGGGCCGCACGTCGAGCCTGGTGAGCATGGCGATGTCGTCAACCGCGAGGACGTTCGCCGGGTCGGACATCGCCAGCATCAGCGTGTGCTCGTCGATGTAGGAGACGGGAACCGCGGAATAGCGCTTGGCCACCGACGCGGTCAGGAGGTTCGCCGCTCCCATGTCGACCTTGAACACGCCGAGGTCGAGATGGTCGAGTCCGTACCGTTCGGCGACGGCCCGCGCGAGTTCCTCGGGGGTGATCGCGTGCTGTTCGAGCAGCAACCGCTCAGGCGGGACCCCGCTCGACCGGGCCTGGTCGATCGCGGCCTGGGCCCGCTTCTCGTCGCAGTACCCCAGCTCGACGAGCACGTCGGTGAGGAAACGGCTCGAGCCGCCGCGCCGGGTCGGCGGCGTGACCCCGAGAAGCGCGGGGGCCGCCTCCTCCTCGACTGCGGGCGGATCGACCGCCCTCAGGTGCGCCGCGCCGCTGTCACTCATCGCGCGCGGGCCGCGGCCCGCATCTCCTCGACGGGTGCCGGCATGCCGGTGAAGCGCTCGAAGCTAAGCGCCCCTTGGCCGACCAGCAGGTCAAGCCCGTCCACCGCCGGCACGCCCAGCCTGCGCGCCGACCGAACGAGCGGGGTTTCTGCCTCGCCGTAGACGAAGTCGACCACGCATCCGAACATCGCTAGTTCATCGGCGGCGAGGGGCAGCTGCTTGAACGTGTCCAGATCGCCGCTCATCCCCGCCGGCGTGCAGTGGATCAGCAGGTCCGCCGGCTCGATGCTGAGCACCGCTCGGGACTGGAAGCGCTCGGCGAGCCGCCGCGCGCGTTCGGGATTGCGGTTCCAGATCCTCACCTCGGAGGCGCCGGCGCTCAGCAGTGCCCAGACCGCGGCGCTGGCAGCGCCCCCGGCGCCCAGGACCAACGCGGTCGCGCCCGCGGGCGCAACGGGAAGGGCGGCGAGCAGCGCCGGCGCGTCCGTGTTCTCCGCCACGATCACCCCCTCGGGCTCGAACAGGAGCGTGTTGGCGGCTCCGATCGCACCCGCGGCGTCGCTCGCCACGTCGGAGAGCGCAAGCGCCGCGGCCTTATGCGGAATCGTCACATTCACGCCACGGAAACCGGCTGCCGGGAGTGCCCGGACGGTTTCCGCTACCAGCTCGGGCGGGATTGGCAGGAGCTGGTAGCGCCAGCCGCGCAGGCCGGCGGCGCTCAGCGCGGCCTGCATCATCTGCGGCGACCGGCTATGGGCTACGGGCCAGCCGGCGACACCTAGTCGATTCTGGGGCGCCACCGGGCCTCAGCACTTCGTCGGAGACTTGCCTCCCTTGGCCGCCCTGGCTTGCTGATAGCGCGCCGAGTCGACCAGGAACTGGCTGTAGCTCGAGGAGAACACGCTCGATCCGTTGCCACACGGCTTGACGACGAAGTAGAGGTAGTTCGTCCGCGCCGGATGCGCGGCCGCGGTGAGCGCGGCCAAGCCGGGGTTCGAGATCGGGGTCGGCGGTAGACCCTGGTTCAGCCGCGTGTTATAGGGCGAGCGCGCGGCGAGCTGCGAGGCCGTGAGCGGCTTGTCGTAGTCGTTGAACTCGTAGCGCGTGGTCGAGTCCATGCCGAGCGGGATCCGGTCCTTGAGCCGGTTGTAGATCACCGAGGCCACCAGGGAATCGTCGTGGGCGGTGGCTGACTCCTTCTCGATAATCGACGCGATGATCAGCACGTCGTAGGCGGTCAGGTGGCGGCTGTGCGCGTAGGCCAGGCTGATGCGGCCGAAGGTCCGCTTGAAGGTTTGCAACTGGTCGCTGATGAGCGCGTTGAGGCTGATCGGCTCTCGCAGCTGGTAGGTGTCGGGGAACAGGAAGCCTTCCAGCGACGGGGCGCCCCGAGGAGCTCCGTAGGCGCGTGGATCCAGGAGCGGGGAGTGGCGGGTGGCGGCCAGGTAGTTCCCGGGGATCCCCTCCTTGTGCAGGCGAGCGCTGAGCTGGGCCCGACTCTCGCCGGGGATGATCGTCACGTTGGTCACCTTGGCGGCCGGAGGTGGAGTGGTCAGGACCTTCAGCGCCTGGCTGTAGCTCATGTCGAGCTTGAGGTGAAAGGTGCCCGCCAGCAGCTTCCCGCGGTCGCCGTCGAGGGTCGCGCGCACGTAGAAGAAGAAACCGCTGGCCACAACGCCGCGGCGCGCCAGGAGATCCCCGACCTCGCGCGCGCCCGCGCGCGCGGGGATGCTCACGCTCACGCGGCCGTGACCGGACCCGTGGAAGGGCTGGAACAGCTCGACCGCGAACCAGATGACGGCGGCGGCCAGCAGGAGGACGAAGACCGCACTGCCTCGCCGCAGCAGCGTCCGCCGGCGGCCGCGCGGCCTGGGCCGCTCCGGGGCTTCGGCTCCGCGCTCGGTTTCCGCCCTGGCCGTGGCCGCCTCGGCGGCGGCCGCCCTGGCCGCGGTACGCTCGCGCCAGCCCACCCGCCGGGTTCCCGAGGCAATCTCGACCGGCTCGTGACCGTCGAGACGCTCGTCATCGTTCAGTCCGTCGAGCGCCCCCGCACGGCGCCGCCGTTCACGCTCCATCCGCGCCGCCTCCCGCTCCTCCGCGGAGCGTTCGCGAAATTCAGCCATCGGCGGCTTCGGTTTGGGTGGCGTTCGAACCGTTATGGCGGGCCAGCCACGCTTCGAGCAGGTGCGCGGCGGCGCGCGAGTCCTCGCTGCTTCGACCACCGTGGCTGGCGGCCAGACGGGTGGTGAAGCGCTCGTCGTAGAGCTCGACCGGCACGTTCAGCTCATGCTCGATTCGCGTCGCGAAGTCCCGGGCTTCCCGCGTCTGGGCGCTGTCGGCGCCGCTTAGCGAGAGCGGCAGTCCCACCACCACGCGTTCGACCGACAGCTCCCGGACGAGACCTTGCAGACGCCGGAGGCCGCGCCGAGACAGCGGGCGGGCGACCGGTTCGATCGGGGAGGCCAGCAGCCCCGTCGGGTCACTGACGGCGCACCCACAGCGAGCGCTTCCGTAGTCGAGGGCGAGCACTCGCACGGACGTTAACGATTCGCCGCCAGGGTCGTCTCGACGGCTGAGCGCGCCGCCTCGAGCGCCTCCTGCAGGCGATTCACATCGCGTCCTCCCGCGCGGGCCAGCGTGTCGCGACCCCCGCCCCCGCCGCCCACCACCTGCGCGGCGACCTTCACGATCTCGCCTGCCCGCACCCCCCGAGTCACCAACGAGGGCGCGACGCTGGCGATCAGGTCCACCCGGTCGGTAGCCGCACTGGCGAGGACGATGACGGCATCCCCCAGCTTTCCCTTCAGGCGGTCTGCCACATCGAGCAACGCCTTTCCGTCCTCGACCGCCACGGGCGAGACCAGCATGAGCGCTCCGTCGGTCTCGACCGCCTGGGCCGCCAGGGCGTCCAGATCGACCTCTTCTGAGCTCGCGCCGCGGCTCGCCCGTTCGAGCTCACGCAGGCGCGAGCGGAGCTCGATGACCGCGTCGGGGACCGCCTCTGGTGTGACGCGGAGCTCTTGGCTTGCGCGCTCCAGGGCGGCACCGTGCCGCCGCATCAGCGCCACGGCCTCGGGCCCCGTGACCGCCTCGATGCGGCGCACATTGGCCGCGCTCGAGGTCTCGCTCAGCACCTTGAACAGCCCGACCTCCGCCGTCCGCCTGACGTGGGTCCCCCCGCAGAGCTCGCGGGAAAACGATCCATCGCCCACCTCCACCATCCGCACGACGTCCCCGTACTTCTCCCCGAACAGCGCCATCGCACCAAGACGTCGTGCCTCCTCAAGCGTCGTGGTCAGGGCGTGCACCGGCTGGTCGGCGAGGATCCAGCCGTTCACGGCGTCCTCGACGTCGCGGAGCTCGTCCTCGGTCAACCCCTTCCCGTGGGTGAAGTCGAATCGGAGCTTGTCCGGGCCGACATAGGAGCCGGCCTGTCGAACGTGGGTACCAAGCCGTTGCCGGAGCGCGGCGTGGAGCAGATGGGTCGCGGTGTGGTTGCACTCCGTGGCGTGACGAGCCGCGCGGTCAACCGATGCGCGCACCCGCTCGCCCGGACCGATCGTCCCCCGCTCCGGCACGAGGGCCAGCACCTGGTCCTCGCCGATCCGCAGGACATCGTCAACCCGCGCGCGACAGTCGCCTTCCGAGCATTCGAGGTAGCCCGCGTCGGCGACCTGCCCGCCCCCGGTGGCGTAGAACGGCGACTCGACCAGCTTGACCAGCACGCGTCCGTTGTCGGCCACGGCGGCGCCGATCGTCGTCTCACGTTCGGTGGTCTCATAGCCGACGAAGTCGGTGGTAAAGCCCGCCTCGCCCGCGAGCGCCAGCGCCCGCTCTCGCAGCGCCTCGCCGGCGTGGGTTCGACCGGCGGACGCCCGGGCCCGTTCCCGCTGGCGGGTCATGAGCTCCTCGAAGCCGGCCTCGTCGACCCCGAGTCCCTGCTCGACCGCGAGCTCGCGGGTCAGGTCGATCGGAAAGCCGTAGGTGTCGTGCAGCATGAAGGCATCCTCCGAGGAGATGCCCTCGGCGCCCGTGTCCCGGGCCCGGGCAAACAGGTCCTCGAGCAGGCGGGTGCCCTGCTCGAGCGTCCGGGAGAAGCCCTCCTCCTCGGCACGCAGCCACTTCTGGATGCTGTCTCGCTGCTCGTGAAGCTCGGCGTACTCGGAGCCCATCAGCTCGGTGACCACGTCCGCATACCCGCCCAGGAAGCCTGACTCGAGCCCGATCGATCGTCCCTGCTGGATGGCTCGGCGCATGATTCGCCGCAGGACGTAGCCGCGGTCCTCGTTGGACGGAACGACCCCGTCGGCGATCAGGAAGGTCATCGCGCGGGCGTGGTCGGCCAGGACTCTGAGG
>Ga0070731_10000468_pt1 | contig 55415 bp, 49 predicted proteins | sample Coa_R1_2_FD_66448 | JGI IMG/M metagenome (GOLD analysis project Ga0070731, IMG submission 66448) | Surface soil microbial communities from Centralia Pennsylvania, which are recovering from an underground coalmine fire - Coalmine... | ecosystem: Environmental > Terrestrial > Soil > Unclassified ... | reverse complement strand
ATCTTTAGGGAGGCGGCAGGCGTTGGGTAAAAAGGGGAGGTAACCAACGCCTGCCTTCCGTCTCCTTCGCGTTGGGGTATCTCTATTCATACTTGAGGTGCACAATGCCGCATATCAGGCGGATACTGTATTTTTCAATCTAAAAGAGTCCAGCGATCTAAGAGACCGCGATTCAGCCGTGCCGAACATGGCTCCATTCCCTTCGGCATAGGGACTGTCCCTAAGTGCATCAATCTGCAGGATTTTTAAGCAGCAATTACAAGACTGACTGGATTGTCGTTCACCGAGACAGCAACTATCTTGGCATTGCAGGGACGATGGCGGCGCGGTTTTTATCGTTTCCCGCTTGGGCATAGCCGAAGTTCAACGATGTCAGGCAAAACCACGCCATCCGCCCCGCCCAAACCATCTTTTGCTTTTCCTAAACCCGCAATCGCAATAACAGCGTATTCGCCCTGCGAAACCAGGGCCGCTCTCGCCGCCGCTGGTAGCTCGGCATGGTAGGTTTTTTGGCCAGGATCCGCTGCGCCCATTCTCGCGCTTCCTCATTTCTCTGTTGCGACGCCAGGAACGCAGCGTAGTTGTAATAAGTCTCCGACGAGGTGGAAACCTTTGTGACCTCTCGAAACAACGCTTCGGCTTTTTCAGGCTCGCTAGTATTAGCATAGGCGTGCGCCAGAAGGCCAGCGGCGCGCTGAAAATCGTACTTGGGATCCTTTGCAACGACTCGCTCCAGATCAGAAACGGCCGCCGTGAAATCGCCCATTTCAATTTCCGCAATGCCTCGCCGATAGAACGGGTCTGGCGAATCTGTCCGCGAAGAAATCGCTTTATCAAAGCACTGGCGAGCGCGCGAAAACTTCCCCTCTTCCAGATACAGATCCGCGAGCTCCTCATAATTCCCAGCGGAGGGGTTGTCTAGAATGGCAGATTCCAACTCGCGAATTCGTTTGCGGCGTGGAAATACTTTGAACGACTGCCGCATTCGCATGTCGGGGACCACTTCCACAAATATGTAAATCAGCGCCCCCAGGCCGCCGAGAAAAATGATGATAAAGAGCCAATATCCATCGGGGCGCCGGCGGATGAAATGCACAATGGCGATCGCCTGCAGGATGATTCCCCACCAGGGGAATAAATGGAAAAGAAGCGGGATCATGAGTCGATGCGAACTATAGCAGGTCAGGTCTGGATGATAAAATTGCACTGGTGACCCTACCCATCCGCCTTTTGGCCGTCGATATCGACGGTACTCTGCTCAATCCGCAGTTCCAAATCTCTGAAGCCGATTTGGCCGCGCTTCGCAATGCCCAATCGGATGGAGTAGAAGTTGTCCTGGTTACCGGCAGGCGACATACTTTCGCGTTACCGATCGCATTGCAGCTTGGCTTTGATCTTTGGGTCATCAGCTCAAATGGCGCCATCACGCGGTCGCTTTCCGGCGAGACCTTCCATCGTGATCTACTGCCTGCCGAAACTTGTCGCCAGTTGTGCCTGGCGATGCGCGAATTCCGCGGCAATACCGTCATCACATTTGATAAGGAACGCAAAGGAGCCGTCGTTCTCGAGCACATGCGGGAGCTAAACGGCAGCATCAAGCGCTGGCTGGAAAAAAATATGGAATACATCGAGTTCGTGATTCCAATCGAGAGCTCGTTGACCACCGATCCGGTTCAGGCCATGTTCTGCGGCCCGATTGCCCGTATGCAGGAGGCGTTACAGGGCTTGGCGCAATGCGGGTTGGAGAACAAAATCACCGTCTTACGCACGGAGTACGTCGTCCGCGATCTCTCAATTGTCGACGTTCTGAATCAGGATTGCTCCAAAGGCCATGCGGTGAAACGCTGGGCCGATTACCGCGGCATCCCGCGCGAGCAGGTCATGGCCATTGGTGACAATTACAATGACATCGAAATGCTTGCCTTTGCCGGAGTGCCATTTATCATGGGAAATGCCTGTGATGAGCTACGGGCAAGAGGCTGGGCCGTGACTCTGGCTAACCACGAGAACGGGGTCGCGGCAGCCATCGAGCAGGTGCTCGGCAAGGCGCGTCTCGGCGTCTAAATAGGATTTCGGCGTGAATAAGCGTCAGTTTTTGGTTCCCTCCCCAGCTCCGCCCAGCCCCATGCGCATCGGGCGACCGATGCTCATCTTCGCGTGTTTCTGGTGTCTGACTTCATTTGCATTCGGCGCGGAAGTTGCCGTTTTACACAATGGATTTTCCATTCGCCATGAACGTCGGGAGTTGGTCGGTTCGGTAACCCGGCTTTATCTCAGCAACCAAAATAACGGGTATGTAGACGTACCGACGGCTGATATCGATCACTTTGAACCAGATCTGTCCCCGAAGACTTCGACGGAGGTTTCTACTCCGAAAACCTCCGCAACCCTGCCCGACGTGGTTAGCGGGGCCAGCGGGCGCTATCAGCTTGACCCTGACCTTGTGAACAGCGTCATTCGCGCGGAGAGCGGCTTCAACGCCAAGGCAGTATCCCCCAAAGGCGCGCAGGGGCTGATGCAACTCATGCCGCAAACTGCGTCGCGATTAGGAGTTTCGAACGCATTCGACCCCAGCGCCAATGTGGATGGCGGTACGCGATATTTGCGAGAGCTGCTGGAACGCTACAATTTCGACATGCTGAAGGCCCTGGCCGCCTACAATGCAGGTCCGGTGCGGGTCCAGCAGTATCATGGCGTGCCTCCCTACTACGAGACGCGAGCTTACGTTGCAAAGATTGTCCGCGATTTTAATCGCAAGAAGCTGGCGGAACGAAAACTCAACGCCGGCAAGAATGCCACATCCAGAAGCACCGCGGCGACACAAAAACTAGCTCGCCAAAATTCTGCTCTAACTTCGACTGCCCAACAGGTCTCGCCCTAAGACCTCTGCACTCATCGCAACGACAAAGCTTAAGGAGAGCGGCGAGGAGTCCGACGAGTCTCTCGATATGGCGATTCATTGGGCAAGGCGCCCTGGTGGAACAAATCCACCCTGCTTTGCTATTTCTTTGTCCGTCGCAGGCGCACTTCAAAGCTCACCACGCCGTTGTAATCCCGCAGTCCGACGATGGAGACTCGGCTGGTGATGTTGTACTCGCCCTGAATAATTTGCTGCGAGGTCTGCGCCAGGTTCGTCGTGTAGGTGAGCGTCGCGTTGTCTCTGACTGGCTGCTCGATGGTGACCGCAGGCAGGGGCGATGTCTGTGTGGGTGTCGTCTCTGTATTTAGTCCTTGCGGGTCGATTCTGATATGACTAATGCCGAAAAGCCGTTGGGAGCGGTTACTTAAAGCAGAATTCAACGCTTCACTCAATACCGCGCTCGAGGCCTGTTGGGCGAACGGTGAAGGGGCGGTTTGTTGTTGACCTTGTCCAAACTGCTGGGTCGATCCGATCGGCGATAACAGGCCGATGATATCGGCCGTGGCCAAGGGAGGCTCGGAATGGTAAGTGAGGTTAAGCTTGTCGAACTCTCCGTTCAGGTTCACGGTAATCTCATATTCCCGAAGGCGGGTTGCAGCCTGAAGATCCAGCACCGGAGTCGTCGTCACCGGGTTCGTGAAACTGATTTCGCCGCGCTCCAGACGGTACTTCGTGCCATTGAATGCGATCTGACCTTCCAAAATATCGACCCGTCCCAGAAGTACTGGCTTGGCCGCGGTGCCCCGGAGCCGCAGATCGGCGTCGCCCGAAAGACTGAGCGCTGCCGTCTGCATTTGCAGTTGCGGCGTCGTATTAATCCGGATGTCCAGGCGAATGCGGTTCAGCAACGGGTTTGTTTGCGAGAGCGCAGTTGCTTGCGACCTGCTTTGCAAATATGAGCTGAAATCGAAACCTGGTGTGATCGCGAGCTTGGTTATCGTAGCATCGCCGGAAAGAGTCGATGCGGATGGCGTCCCTGACCAGCGTAACGCGGCGGTGCTCATCGAACTTGTACCGGGCGGATAACGCAAACGCACGTCCTGCGCCTGCAACGTCAGATCGAAATTGAGCTGGCGGTTGTATATGGTTGCGTAGCCACCAAAATTGATAAGACCGCCTCCGACCTGCCCGGTAAGGTTTTCAACTTGAAGCCGATTTTGATTGAACACCAGAGAACCATTGAGCTTGCTTAATGCACTCGGGAGATCACCATACTGAATTAAGCCGCCACTGACCTGCAGACGGCCGTCCAGTTTGGGGTGCTCCAGAGGCCCGGTGGCGACCACGCTCACGGCAACTGAACCGGACGAAGTGAAATCGGGATTCAAACTGTGGATCAGCCCCATGTCGGCATGGCCCTCTGCATTCAGGTTCAGCATCTGCTCGCCATTCAGCTGTGCGCTGCCCCCAATCTCCATGTCCGTGCCCTCGCCAATCAGGCGGAAGCGCTCGATTTTGATTGTTTGATCGGAAATTTCAAATCGAATCGGGTCGTTGTTACGCAGCTGAACATGCTCGATTTCTGCGAAGAAATCCTCGACATTACCCGTGACCAAGAGTTCACGCGGGCTGCGCAATGGTCCGATCAAATGCAGGTCGCCAGTAACCGCAGAATGGCCGGTCGCGCGGCTACGAAGATAAGCTGTTAGGAACGGATCCACGTCCAATCGACTGAACCGCAAGTCGAGCGTTGCCGGCCAGTCCCCCTGTAAACTGACTTTACCTTCAATGCTTAGCTCTTTGTCGGCGAATTGCGAGCGCCCGTTGACTTGCATCTCCGAGCCCTGACTTCGCGCATCGAGAATGTAATCCCCGGCGCGCTCATTGCCGAATGTGAGATCACGAAAATGGAGTTGTGCATCAATGCTAGGTTGCTCCGCCGTGCCGAAGGCGTGCGCAACGAAATCCATGTGCCCGGACACGGGCACGCGGCTACGTTGCAAGTCGGCAATTCGAATCAGATCGAAATGGTCTCCTGCAAGCTGGAAATCAAAGCTACGTGCCGACAAATCATAGCTGCCGCTTCCGGTAAGTTGCCCTTCTTCGTACCAAGCTCGAGCATTCCGAAAAAAAAGGGTCGTACGCTTCAGCGTGAAATCTGACGTGACCCGCTGCACCGCTTCGCCGTTTATTCTTGTATTGGAAATCTGCAGTGAACCAGCGCCCTCGGGTAGTGCTCGCGTTCCCGAAGCCTGCATAGACAAATTTAGTTGTCCGCTTGACGGATACTGATAGCCCGCGATACCCAACAATTCAGTTACATCGGCGTCGCGTACCTGGAGTCTCACCCTGAACGGGCTGGTATCGGTGAACTGCCTCTCGGTAAGCCCAGCATCGGCGTCAAAATGAATGACTGCCATTCCTCGGTGCAGGACTGCGTTGTGCATGGCAAAGGCCCGAGGCGAGAGCTGGACATCGCCGGTGAGCGAATCCCAGCGGACAGTGCGACGAGGCTGGCCTGAGCTTGCAGGAATCACCAGCTCAAAATTTTGAGACTGCAGTTTTCCCGCCAGGGCGATCTCGGTAATCTTCCCGGTGGCCGTTCCGCTGAATGAAGCTCGGCCCTGCACCAGGAATGGAAATCTTTCCTGATATCCCAGCGCCTCCAGGGCCTGCTGCCATTCCTGGAAGTTGGAAGTAGCCACGGAAAAGTTCAACGCCGCCCGCTTTGACAGCGTTCCCGAGCCCTTGACTTGGGTAGCCCGTGTGCTCGCGTTAAGTTCAGAAACCTCCAACTCGCCCGGAGCCGCGCGGTAGGTCGCCACCACGTGCGCATTCACAGGCAATTGGTCAGGTCGAATGTTTTGCAACGGCACAACATTCAACTCTACCGCGCTTACTGCGTTGTCGGGGGCACCTCGCCATTGTGTCTCCACAGACCCGCTGATGACTCCGGTAGCATTGACTCGAGAGAGCGGCCGGGCTGCTGAGGACAACGCCGAAGCCAGCGCTTCGGCTGAGATATCCTTTACGGCGAGGCGAACGCGTCCCCGCTGATCGTTATTGGCAGCACGTTTTGCGGCTGATGAATTCTGCCAATTGGATATTTGTGCCTCGCCGCTAACGGCCCCTCCCAGCAGCGTCGCCTTGAGATCGCCAAGCGTGAGCTGTTGCGGGTTGGCCGTGAATGCCGTCGAGATGCCGGCGTGCTGTATCCGAAACGAATTGTCACGCCAATCCAATTCGCTGGCTTGCAGTTGGCCGCTCGTCGAAAAAGCCCTCTTCGACCACGAGCCATTGCCGGTGAGGTGCAGAATGCCAGCCCGCATTTGCGGGCGGCGAGTCGCCGCACCGGCTTCCGCGAGGTCGACATTTAAATCATATTTTCCGACCACACTTGGATTGCTGAAATCCACTAAGCGGCCGCTAACCATGATGCTGGAACGACCCGAGGTAGCTTTCAGGGAATTTACGACCAGACCGTCACCGCTTAGTCCGAAATGAGCTTCTCCGGCCCAAGGCACCGGACGATATCCGTTAAAGTGAGTGTCCGCCTCGCCGATTCGCAGATTCCCGTCGTATCTCCGATGCAGGTAGGAGTAATCCAAATTGGCGGAAACATCATCGGCTGCAAAATCAAGTGGAATGTTTTGATCATTCCACATGAGCACTCCTTGGCGAACATCCAATCGACTAATGGAAAAAGAAAACAGGCGCTCCAGCTGAGCTTTGGCAATCGTTCCAACCGTCGCGGGTGCGGGCTGATTTGTGGTCCCATCGGGATAGGTAATGATGTGCACGATGGGACGATCCAGGAGTATCCAGCGAAAACCGAATTCCGCTCCCAGAGCGGAAACGAGCTTCACCCGTGCTAGGAGACGGTCCACGTGAAGGTAAGGCACTTCCCCGGGACCCTCTCGTCCATGCACGGTTAGATCACGTACGTCGATTTCAAAGCGGAACGGTACGGTGTGAAAGCCGCCCAATTCGACGTGTCCGCCGGTGACCCGCTCCAGTTCGCTCACCAGGCGATGGCGAACCATCAATTGAAAAGAAGGTGTGGTGGCATACCAGGCAAAACCAGCGATGAGAAGGAGAACACCTGCCGTTAAAATGAGCAGATACCTGAACCACAGCCCGCGCAAACCAGATTGTTTACTGCTGGGGGTCATCGCAGATTGTTTCGCGAATCAGAGGCAGGTTCTTCGGTTTGAATCTCGCTATCAGAGCGCAGGTTCTGTAACCAGGCCACGAGCAATTGGTTCACTTTCTGTTCGGTGAGTAACTCCTTGATCTTGGGAGTCACCTCAGCAAGGGGAACTTCTTTGGCTCCGGATTGGCGGAGCTGCGGCAGCAATTCGTGGTTGTAGTAGCTTTCAATAGTTTGGGCATCGATGTCGACACCGGGCCGCAGGTGGATATCGACCAGCCGCGTCAACTCCAGTTGCAGTGCCACGCGTTGCTGCAGCTCCTCTTGCGTCAATCCATAGCGCGCCAGGAGCGCTCGCCAACTCTGCTCATCCTGCGCCTGCGGATATTGTTTGCGAATCTCCTGCACACGCTGCACAACCTGCTCGTTGGTTGCCGCGTCGGAGGAGCCCATTTGCTGCTCAAGCAATTCCTGATCGATCAAGCGATCCAGCGCGGCTTTGCCATCGTCCACTGAGAGTTGGTCCAGGCTGCGCCCATCCACCAGCGCTGCGTAGCGGACGGCTGCATCCCAATCGCTTTGCAGAATGATTCGGCCGTTCACCGTCGCCACGATGCGATCCAGCACCTCCGCCGCCGAAGCAGAGTACGCGGCCAAGAAAGCCAAGGCGCAAAACGCGATTGTCAGTCTTCGTTTCAAAAGCTCTGTCCGATACTAAAGTAAACGTTAAAATGCGACGCGTGTTGCGGTAAAAAATACGGCAGCGTGGCCGTACCGTTAACCACACTATTCTGCGAGCAATAACTGGATGCCGGCTCGCCAGTAAAGCTGGACTTTGCCTGACAACTAGGAAATGCCGGTGGATTCAGATTGTACCCGAAATCGAAGCGGACGGGACCAACGGGGGTCTTATAGCGCACCCCCAACCCTAAGGCATGAGAAATATAACTAAAGTCACATTGACGGGCAGCCGTACTGTCCCCCAGGCAGACGCTCGGATCCTTCTGGCGCCAGCGCAGCAGGTTGTCGAGCATGAGGCGGCCGTCAGTAAACACATTGCCGGCATCCCAAAACAACGCGAAACTCATGTTGTCTTGCACGTACGGGAGGGCGATGGGGGGCATGCGCAGTTCCACATTATTCAAAAACAGTGCGCTGCCGCCCAGTGGGAATCCGGTCACTGGGTCACGCGGGCCCGCCTGATTAACCCCGAAGCCCCGATGAGAGTTACCCCCGCCGGAAAGGAAGCGCTCCGCCAATGGAATCACCGCCAGATTGCTGCACGTGCTTTCTGTAATAGGGCAACTTTGGCCTGGCGGAAGTATTAATGTACTGCCGAACACGTTCTCCACCCCGACGGTGGTTCGGCGCGCGAAGACAAACTTCTTGTCCTGAGGACGGTTTTTTCCGAATGCCTGATACGTGGCATTCTGGATCAACAAATGGCTGAAATCTCTCTCTGAACCAAAGCCGCTGTAGGCAACTCCAGTAGTACCTGCGATGTACATGCCCTTGGTGGGATCCAGGTCATTGTCGCGGGTGTTGCGAATGTAACTTAGTCCCGGTTCGCCGACTCTCACCGGAAGTGATAATTGCGGAATTTCTATAGGGCTGATCTCAATATTGCTCGCTTTCACCTGCCGGTAGGTAAAGCTGTAATCCATCGTGCTGGTTTTGTTAATGATCTGCTCGGCTTGAACTGAGCCTTCCGCCCGCCGGGAAGTGAACGTCGTCACGTCCACTGTGTTGTCATAGAAAGAGAGTAAAGAAAGCCTCCAGTTTGGACTACCAAACCACCGCGGAGCCACGTAGTTCACCAGGGCTCGTTGTTGCAAGCTGCCGATGTCCCCACGAAACGTAATCGTGTGATCGCGTCCCCGGAAGTTCAGGCGCGTGATGGCGAGCGAAGCCCGGGGACTCACCCCGGTTTGCCCAAGGGCCTGATTGGTTCCAATCGCGCTCGGCTGACCGGTTTGAAACTCCAGCCCAAAGCCGTACAAAAACGTATAACGCTTCGCCTCCTGCACATCGACCAGCACATTTTTCTCGGATTCGTTTCCGTTCGGATTCTGCACCGCAGTGTCCACCTGGCTAAAAATTCCGAGGTCATAAAGCCGCTTCTGCGTCTGCAACATGTCGATCTGGCTCAGCGGGTCCCCAGAGGAAACCTGCAATTCGCGATTTACTACATAGGGTCTGGTGTGAACCAGCCCGGAGACGTAGACATGATTGACGAAAACCCGCTCGCCTTCGTTGATCGTGAAAGTGACATCCATACGATTCGGATTGTTTAGCAGCGGGGTGGCTGTGGCTTCAAACGTCGCTCGAGGGAAACCGTGATTGAAGTAGTAATTCAACACGTTGTCGCGGTCCTGAGCGATTCGGAATTCGGAGAAAGGCTGGCCGGCAGCAGTATTGATTTCAGCTTGCAACTGTTGTGCGGAGAAGGCTTTGTTCCCGAGGATCTGAAACTCGCCAACCAACGTTTGCGACCCCTCTTCGATGTTCAACTTTACGGCGACTTCGTTCTCATGTCCTTCAAAGTCATCGATGGCTTCGGGCGTGATCTTTGCCTTCTGAAAGCCGTTTGAAACATACATATTCGTCAGGCTGACAACATCAGCCGCAAGCAGCCGTTGGGAAAATCGTCCGTACTCGAATAAGCGTCCGGCAGGCTGCACCTGCATGTGTTCGCGTAAATCCGACGTTCCAAAATATCGATTCCCGGCGATTTCAATCATGACCAGTTTGTGCCGTGCTCCGGCATTCACCAGATAGACGATGTCCAGTTCATCGCCGTTTTTGGTCGGAGGTCCTTTGAGTTCCACCTTGGCGTCGAAGTACCCACGGCTCTGGAGATAGTTGAGTAAATTATTGCGCCCTTCGTTTAGAAGGTCCGGATCCACTGCGTTTTCCTCGAAGACCGGGACATTCTGCCGCATCACTCGCCGTGAGAGTTTGAATCCCTGGGCCATGATCTCGACCTTGGGGCCAGGATTAATTTCAATGGTGTAGTCCACGGTATTGGTTTCGGGCCGATAGGATTTTTCGGCGATCCGCACTTGCGCCAGGAGTCGGTCGCGTTTCTGATAACGTTTGCGCAATCGCTCCAGTGCACGGCTGCTGGTCTGAATGGTGACAAGTTCTTTCGGCTTCAATTTTGCAACTTGCTGAATCTGAGCCGTCGAACATGCGGGGTCACATTTGACCCTGACCTTTCCCACCCGCGCCTCCGGTCCGGAATCCATGTGAAAAACAACCGCCATCTGCTGCTTCTTGTTGTCCGGTTTTTGCTCGGTGGTCACTGCCGACCCGTAATAGCCGTTGGCTTCCATAAATTGCTTGATGCTGCTCAAAGCCCGGTTCAATCTCTCCGCAGTGAAGGTTTCGCCCAAGACCAGCTTCGAGGCGTTTACGATCTGCCCGGGAGTGGGCCGCCGCGGCGCACCTTCCACTCGCACCTCTCCCACAAAGTAATTGGGAGCAGTAACAATCGTGAGTGCTACCTTATCGTCCGCCGTGCGTTCGGCCTCAACCCAGATTTCGGAGAACAATCCCGTTCCATAAAGTTGGTGGATGCTCTCGCGAATGAGATCGCGATCGAGCGGCGCGCCTTCTTTTTGCGCGATCAGTTGGCGAAGCTTCTGTTGATCGGCATCAACCGGAACGTTCGGCCAGTTTATGCGTTCGACCACAAGTCCCAGGTATTTCGCAAAGGTGTCTTGCGGGGGCGAGGGAGTCTGCATAACGGGCTGCACGCTTGGGAGCGGCTGAGCCGAACCATGGCTTGTCGCCCCGGCAAATACCATCGCCAGGGCCAGCATTGCCCGGCGACCGGCGAGAGCTCGCCCTATGCGCAAAATCTCTCCCTTTTCGAGCTCGCCTTTTCAAGTTCGATGAGCCTGCTCAGGGCCATGTTGTATTCGCTTCGATTGCGTGGTCGCGGCCGAGCCACTCGCCAAGGCCGCACCCTATAATAATGGGTCGCACGCTTTAAACATGGTGACCTCCTTGGAACCAGACGACAGATATTCGCGGCAGATTCTGTTTCGCGGAATCGGGGCCGAAGGGCAACGCAAGCTCGCGGCCGCCCGAATAGCGATCGTTGGTTGCGGTGCAACCGGGTCGGCACTCGCCTCTCTGCTCGCCCGATCAGGCGTCGGCACGATTCGTATCATCGATCGCGATTATGTGGAAGCCAGCAATCTGCAGCGACAGACACTGTTCGACGAAGCCGATGCCAGCGAATCTTTACCCAAGGCCATCGCTGCTGCGCGGAAAATTGCAGCTTTCAATTCGCAAGTCGTCGTTGAGCCACATGTTGCCGATCTTACGCCTGCAAACATTGATTCCCTGCTTGCCGGTTCTGGACTGGTTCTGGATGGCACAGATAATTTCGAGACGCGTTACCTGATGAATGATTACGCCGTGAAAAATTGTCTGCCGTGGATTTACACCGGCGCGGTGGGCAGCTATGGCGTGACGATGAACATCGTTCCCGCAGAAACGGCATGTCTCGCCTGCATTTTCTCCCAGCCGCCGAATGGTGCGCTGGAAACGTGCGATACAGCTGGAATCCTAAATGCTGCAGTAAATTGGGCGACGTCGGTCGCAGCGACAGAGGCCCTGAAATTCCTGGTAGGCGCCGAATCGCAACTCCGACGAACGCTTTTGTCCTTCGATCTCTGGCGCAATGAACGTTCGGAGATCTCCGCCGCCAAGCCACGTCAGGGTTGCCGCACCTGCGGTGAACGCGATTTTACGCATCTCGCCGGTGAAGGCCGACCGCATATTACGCTCTGCGGCCGCAACTCCGTGCAGATTCACGAGCGCCATCGGCCCATGGATTTGGCCGAGATGAGTGAACGCCTGAAGATCCATGGAACCGTCAAGCATAACGACTTCGTGCTCAAGTTCTGGCACGATCCCTATGAGATGACTTTGTTCCCCGACGGGCGGGCAATCATCAAAGGAACGAGCGATACCGCTGTCGCGCGTAGCTTGTACGCCCGCTATGTCGGAAACTGACTGCTCGCTGAAGCGAGCTCCCCATTTCAGAATTAAGTTCCGAGATACAGAACGTGAACGTAGGTGCCCAATCTTACATCGTAAGCGAGATACCACCCGGGATCGTCGGGGTCTTCGTAGAGCACGATGTCATCGCTGTCCCAGAGCCAGCTATTGCAGAGGCCAATGTCAGCTGGGGCAACACTGAAGTAGAAGCCGCCAAACCAGAAACGGTTGGGGCCTCCACCACCCAGCCGCCATACATGATGCGGACCGAATTCCCCCGGAAAATGACCGTGCTCCCAAGGATGATCCAGGTGGTATCGCGCATCGCCGCCGTGGTGACCGACCCATTCATCGTTGCCGGCATGAACATGTGGCGCGTCGGGATGTCCGGGCCGGTCGGCGTAATTGGGGTGCTCGGGAGCTTGTGCCGGCCGTCCGTTATTTCTGGAAGGAGCGGGACCATGAGCCGGAATGTGTCCGCCACCCACCTCTGGCCGGCCCTGCGGTTGTTCGCCGTGCTGCTCCTCGCCTTGCCGCTCTTGTGCCACCGCAAACGCTGAAATCGCCAGTAATGCAGCGAGAAGTCCAATAGATCTTTTCATGCGAGCCCTCGGGTACTTAGCGCTGACCTGCAGTAGATGCGCTTTGCTGGTTCAGAGCCGCCTCAGGGTCCCATAATCTTGCAGATTTGCGGGCGGCCAATAACCGCAATTTCGCTGCCGCAAAGCTACGCGGAGGGGAATCACGGCACAATGCTGTATACGACCCCTCCTTTGACCGGATAACCCTGCATCCCGTAAAGAACCCACCCCGAGAACCAAAACGCCGCTTAGCGCTGTGTCAACATTTGTGCCAGGGAAGCTAAACCCCGGAATAATGGCACGGCTCACTCGGCTTTCCAAGTCACCGTGAAGCTCGATCCGTCTGGCGCCAGCGGAGAAGGAACCGATGTCTTGGGGCTCGTGCTGCTGCCGTTCTTCGTTGTAATGGACCTGTTCACAGCCGTGCCGAAGTCGGTGATCGGCCCCGAATGGGCGGAGTCGGTCGCGGTATCGGTGCTCTCTACCGTGTAGTACTGGCCAAACGAGTCCGTGCCGAAATCGGTCAGGTCGTTCAGTGTGTTTGAATCCATCTCCATAATCCATTCCGCGGAATTGCGTGGAGGTTTTCCGCTTCCGAGAGCACCGCTGAACTCCACTTCCTTACTGAAGGATTGATCTGTGGTGTTGTTCTTGATCGAGACCGTGTACTTGTTGTCGCCCTTGTAAACCACCGACGCCGAAAATACATCGCCAGCCGCGATCGAGACGTCGGTGATGACTACGGTGTTGAGGGGATAAAACTCATACCAGACGTAGAAGTACGGACTGGTGCCGTTGCAATCGGTATCTGTCCCAATCTGCTCTACGGTGTTCGAAGACCATCCGTCGATGCCCACCCATTCCGAGGAGTAGCTGTTCGGGGTTTTAGTGCAATCGGGTTCGGTGACTATCCAGGAACCATGGACCTGCGTGAAGTCGGACCCGGTCACCGCGTAGCCGGACCAAGCCGTGTTATACGAAATAATCAGGTGATTCGTTGGGTCATATACGGGAACCGTTCCCGGCACAAATTTCCTCGGCCGGTGCTGACGAGGAACTCTCCCATCCGCGGTTAGAAGTGAAGTCGATCCTCCGGGCAATTGCGCCAAGGCGGACACTGTAACGAGCAACAACAATAAGATCCCTGCCGATTTCGATGTCATGGATTCTCCCCTTTCGCCCTCGTTAGTCCTAAGAGATGGCGCATCCATCTCGAGACAACCGCCTCGAAAATGGCCTCCAGTTATAAAGGCGTAATACGCGAGGAAACAAGCTCAGGAAAGGTTGGTGACTTCCAAAAAGAACGCAGGAGACTAATGGCCGCCGGTGTGTCCTGTGGTTGGGGATCAACTCACCAACACTCGAAATCGCACCCTCTGGAAAGTAAATATATCTGCGTAATGCGAGAATTTCGTTGTATGATCTTGCCGCTTCGATTTCCCCATAGCTCAATGGGAAAAGTTTTGCACATTCAAGTAGAACTTTAAGAAAAAAGCATCCCGCTGAGCAGGCGGCGGAATCTGATCATTTGAGGGTTTGTGGAGGTTTCTATGCGGGTCGTTTCGTTGTGTTGCGCGTTGTTAATGCTTTGCGGATTGGCGGTTGGTCAGGCGACGGTCATCGGCGGACACGCCAGCAACTGGGTTCCAGCGTACGGAGTTTACGTCGGCCCATACGTGCCTCTGATCACCACACCTGAAGTAAGCTTGTCGACTGTCTCGCCGTGGGCGGCCGGCGCGAGCAATTCTGCGTTTGGCATGGTCGCGGGAGCTACCGATTCGACGTTGTCAGACGAGTTCATCGGCGAGCCACCTGCACCGGTCTATACTCAGCCGGTCTGGTACGGCCAGACCGAGGCTGAACTGGGATCGCCGCTACCCTATGCACCAGCGCCGCCGCCGCATCCGATGCGTCGCAAGGAAGCGGAAAGGGAGCCGGCCTTCGACTTCGTTTCCACGCCTCGCGCGAATCGCGAAAGCGTTGCCGTGCTCATGACTGGGCGGGGAATGCCACAGCATGCGGCAAAAACTTACACCAATCAGGACGTCGAACGTCAGAATCAGAACAACGGTCTGGTTAAGTACGACAGCAAGACCGAGCACATCTAACAAGCGAAAGGCGCGGCCGACCAGCCGCGCCATTTTGCTTATCATCCGTGCCCACCGGGAGCCGTCTCGAAATCGAAATGCTCCCGCAAAATCGGCAATAAGATCTTCTCGCCTTTTGTCGTGAATTCCAGGGCGCCGTCGCGTCGCCGCATGGAATAACGCTTCCCTGCCTCGAATAGATCACAGCGAGTCCCACAGCTCACGACGAAGCCTTCCTGCACTCGCGATAAAGTCAGCGTTTTTGCGTCGCGATCAATCCCAGTGACGGTGAAACCCGGCTGCAACAGCAAGAGTAATCGTTCCTTGCCGCCATAGAACAAACCATAAACACCAACGAACAAGAAGATCAAAGCCGCGACTGATACGCCCGCCACCAGCGGGGCGCGGCGCTTGGGCTGCGATGCGGGCTGCTTTACGGTGGCGACGCCAGTCACGTGTTCTACTGTCTCACAATTGTGCAGTGCCCTGCGGAACTACTTCACGAACTCGCCGTGACCGCCATTTAGCCAGGGGTCATAGGTCAGGCAAAAGCGAATGCGGTCAGGAATGCTGGGATGGTCATAGAACAGAAAAACCTGCAGCCGGCTTGGAGCAGGATCAGATAAACCGACTTCGCCCAAAATCTGGAATGACTGTGCCGCAACCTGGCCAGAGTCCGGCGTGAGCCCGTGCGTGACCTCCAGGCCATATTGGTCGGCTTGATGCTCGAAGTAGCGGCTGAAACCGCTGGCCACTGGGTTAGCTACAAACGAGAATATTGAAAGCAAGAGAAACAACGCAGGCAGCGAGGCCCAATCGCTAACATCGTGGACCGCCCAGCCCGTGCCCCACCTTCGAAGTACCCAGCCAATCGATCGATAGCCGAGATAAAAAAACACCAGGAACATCACTGCGAAAAGTGCCAAGCCCTTGGGGATGTGCTCCAAAACATAATGGCCGGTTTCGTGGCCAGCGACGAAAACGATTTGCTGGGTATTCATCTTGGCGATGGTTGTGTCCCAGACGACGATGCGCTTCGAAGCCCCGATGCCGGTAACATAAGCGTTCAAATCCGTAGTTTTTTCGCCGGCCCCCATCCAGAACATGCGTTCTGGCGGAATATTCTCACCCGCACGTTGCATCATCTGCTCGAGACTGGCGGTCAGCTCGGGATCCTTCTGCTGCAGCGGCTCAAATTTGTGGAACATCGGATCGACCACCCACGGGCCGATGAAGAATAGGAACACGCCGATCGGCAACGAAATCAGCCAGAAATAGAACCACCAGCGCGTGGGACTACGGCGAATCACGTTGTAGAGCAGCCAGATGAGAATGGTTCCGATGATAAGACCGATAATTTCTGCTTTGATCCAGTCCCAACTCCATGACGGCCAACTCTGAATCGAAATTCCGTATTGTTTCTCCACCCACTCGCCGTAGATGTCGAGAGGCAAGGTCAGAAGCGCAATCGTTAGGAGGAGCAGAGGCGCGAAAACGATGCTCTGGAAGAATCGCTTGACTGAGAATCGCGCTGCTAAATCGCGATATTTCGGTGCGATCCTGAAATGCAGAATCGCCCACAGCACAATCAGCCCATAAACAAATCCGAGCAATTCCATGCGAAAGTGAATTTTGCTCAGGTTGCGAGCCTTGCGATACAGGTCAGGCGGCAGCGTATAAGCTGTCACGGTTTGTGACTGCACGCTGGTGGAAGCCGGCGAAGTGGAGGGTTGCTGTTCTTGGCGAGATGTCGACGGAGGCTGGGCCCGCAGCGATGGAACGAACAGGAATGTAACGCTTATGAGAGCAAGCCAGAAACCCTTCATCGTCCAACCCTTCCTGTATCGATCGACCTCTGGCCGAATACCCGGCAATTCTGCAGTCTGCTCTGGAAGGGGCCATGGTCAAGACCCTTACCCGATCTCAGTATTGAACCAACGCGTCGAGCGCCTCGAAAAATCCGGGATATGAAATCACCGCCGCATCGGCTCCTCTTATAGTGGTTTCACCCTCCGCTCGCAGAGCCGCGACCGCAAATGCCATGGCAATCCGATGATCGCTGAAGGAATCGATCTCAGCCCCATGCAATTGTTGTCTTCCGGGAATCTTCAAGCCATCATCGTACTCCTCGAGCGTCGCTCCCATGGCGCGAAGATTCGTCGCGATTGCCGCAATACGGTCCGATTCCTTTACTCGCAGTTCGCGCCCATCCCGAATTTCGATCCCGTCAATGGTATACGGCGCAATGGCAGCCAATACGGGAATTTCGTCAACCAGCATCTCGGTTTGCGGGCTGCGAATGGCCGCACCGCGCAATTTGGCGCCCTCGACCTGGACGTTGCCTACAAGCTCTCCGTGGTTTTCTTCAACCTGCGTAAGCGCAGTTCGCACGCCCATGCTGACCAGCAGATCCAAAAGATAGCTGCGCGTTGGATTGAGGCCCAAGCCGCTCAGGATTAATTGCGAGCCGGGAAACAAAGCAGCCGCACATAAGAAAAATGCCGCGCTGGAAATATCGCCGGGGATAACGGCTGCGATAGCATGCAGCGTTTGGCCGCCGGTAATGCGGGCTAGCTTGCCGTTCTGCGTCAGCCGCGCTCCAAAGGCGCGGAGGGCCAATTCTCCGTGATCCCGCGTGCGCACCGGCTCTTCTACGCAAGTTTCTCCCTCAGCGAACAGTCCCGCAAACAGCAGCGCCGACTTCACCTGCGCGCTCGCCACCGGGATCTTGTAATCGATGGCTTTCAGCTTTCCGCCAGTGATTCGGAGCGGTGGCCGTGCTCCATCACTGGAAGAAATTCGTGCGCCCATTTGTTGCAGCGGTGTAATCACCCGCGCCATCGGTCGCCGTGACAAAGATTCATCACCGACCAGTTCGCTCGCAAATTCCTGTCCGGCCAGGATCCCGCTCAACATTCGCATCGTGGAACCGGAATTACCGCAATCGAGAGGACCGGCTGGTACCTGCAGTCTCAGCCCACGGCCGTGAATGACCACCGAATTGCCTATGCGTTCCCATTCCACGCCCAGCGACTTCAGACAGCTCAACGTGCTTGCGCAGTCGGCACCGGTGGAAAAATTTTCAAGACGCGTGGTTCCGTCAGCGATCGCAGCCAGCATGGCATAACGATGCGAGATGGATTTATCACCGGGGAGCGAGAGGCTTCCGGAAATATTCCGCGCAGGATGAATGGCGACGTCGGACATCACCAGCAAATATAAAGGAAAGAAGATTGAGGCGCAGAGAGCACCGAGACCGCAGAGGAATATGGATCGCGCCCGTTATACCAACGCCTTCGCCTCGGCGGTGGCCTCTTTCAAAATGTCGGATGGAACTTCCTTCATGCTGATGCTGAATTCAAACATGGGCGTCTCGCTGCCCCGGCCCCAACGGCCCACTTCCCAATGCGCCCGCAAAAACTTCATATTCGGCTGTCCCGATAAATCGAGCAGCAGCGGATGCTGCCCGCGATAAAACTTCTGGGGAAAAACCGTCAGCGCCTTAGGATTCCATGTGACGCCATCGGCCGAACTCTGAATGCTGACGTCCAACGACTCCTGCTCAACAATATTTGCTATCTGTAGAGTCAGAAGCAGCACCCGGTTTGTAGCGCCACTCACATCAATGGCAGATCCGTCGCCTTTCGCGTTGACCACGGTGTTTACGGGAACGAGATATGTATCCAGCATGCTCGCGATTGTAGCAAATGCGTTTGTGACTATCGATTCATGCGGTCGGAGTGCGTTCCATAAAGCGCTGTTCGCCTCATTTTCCTCGACACCTACGTACGTACCCTCATCCGCTGACGCCTCTTTCGGGATGACATGAGATGGCTCTTACGGAGTTGTGGCACGATCGACGAACTGCCGCAGGATTCTTCCAAACGCCTCCGGTTGCTCCCACGGAGAGTAGTGGCCAGCTCGAGGCACCACCATCATCTGGCTTCCCGCGATACTCTGCCGTATAACTTCCGCTTCCAGCACACCGGTCAGCTGATCCTCGGCTCCCGTCACGATCAGTGAAGGGACATTGATTGTCTTCAGCGTCTCGACTGAATCCGGTCGCTCAGCCATACCACGCTGTACCCCGGCGATGTCTTCCGGAGACATCTTGCGCATCATGCGGAGGGCGCCATCGACCAAGTCGGGTCGAGTTCTGCGCGTGGTTTCTCCCAGCAGCTTCGTTACCAGGCCTTCGAAAAATGGCTCAGTTCCACGCTCGAGCACGTCAGCAGCAGCTTGCAATCGCGCAGTCCGGCTCTCAGCCGTTTCGCCGGCCGCCTTGGTGTTGCACAGGACCAAGGCTGCGACCCGCGCCCGGTGTTTGCGCCAGAATTCAAAAAGAATGTATCCCCCGATCGAGACGCCAACAAACATAGCCCTGCCGATTTGCTCCGCATCAAGAACTCGCACGAGATCGGCGGCATGCTTTGCCATGGTTGCGGGTCCCTCGCCGATTTCTGAATCGCCGTGACCGCGAAGGTCAGGCAGGATCAGCTGATATCGCGATTGCATCGCTTGCAGGCACGGATGCCACAATTCGTGGTTGGCTGGAAATGGATGAAGTAAAACGATGGGAGCACCGCTTCCCGAAACTTCATAAACAACCTCCGCATCGCCGCTCCGCAGCTGTTTCATGGCGCTGATTGTAACTGCACCTATGACGAGCTACCAGCGAACGTTGCAATGACAACCACTGCACTATCGGTCTCTCCCCACATCTGAGTTGACGCTGATTTCCACAAGATCAAGGAAGAACAGTTCGCATTGTTATGTTCAGCGGTTACGAACGGCGGGGTTACCCATTACGGAAAGGACGGCTTTCTTTGTTTCTCCTGAGAGCAAGAAAGAACAGATGCAATGAAACGGTTATTAGTATTCGTGATGATGTACCTGAGTTCGCTTGCTGCGCAGGAGCTGCCGACCGCCCCGCACGTGAAAACGCTAACCTTGATACAGTTGGCTAGCAGTACTGCGGATGCTGTAGCCACCTACCGGAATGACAGCCGCTGTTACCATCACTCAGCCAACTCAGGCGCGAGATGTTCGGAGTACAACCCGCTCTCTCGGCCATTCGTGATGAAGGACACGCCTGAGCTGGCCGGATACTTCATCGGAGAAACCAGTGTCAAGCTGCTTGTGCCTCCGCTTTTCGATCACTTCGGGCACCACAAGTTGGCCAAGGCTCTCCGCTATTGGGGCATCGGGGATAACGCCAGCGGGGCTGCGATGAGCTTTGCAGGGCATCATCGATAACTCGGCGCGCCCCTGCCGGGGGCCCTTAGTGACTTGTGACCTGTTGACCGGCAGCTGCGGGTGCAGGAAGCGATAGCGGTTCATCCGGCATGATGATCCAGGCGGCAAAGTAGGCGATGAGGCTCAGACCGACGCCCAGGAACACCGAAATCAGCCATACCACCCGTACCAACGTAACGTCCAGATCAAAGTACTCTGCAAAACCTGCGCAGACCCCCGCGATTTTGCGGCCCACCCGAGGGCGAACAAGCCGCTTGCGTGCCAATACCGACCCCACCCGGGTCCCGCAGTAAGCGCATACGTTCGCGTCATCCTGTATGACTTTCCCGCAATAATTGCAGTACATAAATGCCTCCTCGCATTTAAGGATACGGCAAATGGGCGGAATCGGTTCCGCATACCCTATAGGCAAGAAGCCGAATAAGCCTGATTCTCGGAACCAAGGCGGTCACTGTCGTTGGGTCCCCGACTCGTGCCAACATCCGCTTCAGTGAGTGAAATTTGCGGGTACACGGTAATTCTTGCTCGACACAAAGCATCACAAATCAAGAGACAGGGTAAAACCTGAACGGTTGCAAGTGTTTTGGAGTGAGCAAGTTTGGTCACACGCTTGCGGTGAAGGAGAAAGGAATCCCATGTCTGAAGTGATGCCCAATGAGGCGCAAGAGTTTTGGCGTCCGCCTGCAATGCCGGAAACACGTTCCGGAGCCATGCCTGGCGCCTGCGGATGCGGCACCGAGTTCATGATCGGCGCGCTCTTCTGTCACGTCTGCGGAAGCGCCCGGAACGCGGACCTCTCCCCGGCTCATCAGACCTGGGCACGTTCTGTCGAATTGGTGAGGAGCCTCGAGCTTCACCGGATCAAGGAATGGGTGGCCCTCCCCACGGCTCCTTTCATCGCATTCCTGATCGGTGTTGCTTGTGTGCTGGCTGCCGTGATCGTTGGCTTGGTCTACTCAGCTCAAAATCTCGCAGATTTTCAGGCCATCCAGCTCTGGCGCATTGAGTGGTTGCTTGCCTCACTTGTCGCATTTGTCGCAGGCGTACTGCTGAAAGGCAGTTCGTCTCCCAACTAGCTATCCTTTGTCGGCTCGCTTTTTCCCGCGCCGCGCCAGATATCTTCTAATTCACTATTTCAGGGTCACTGGTGATGACTCGCCTCTGTTGGTTCATCCGATACAGATGGTGAACCGGTCCCGTACCTTTTCCGACCGGATGCGCATTGGTGATGGTCGCCGTCACATAGGCCTTGGCCAACAGGACCGCCTCCGGTAAGCCGCGTCCCAAGGCGAGATGGCAGGCCACGGAAGTGGCAAATGCGCAGCCTGTGCCGTGAGTGGAGTTAGAGCGCAGCCGGGCTGATTTGAATACTTCCTGCTCGGTGCCTCGCTTCGTGGTAAAGCTCAGTAGGTCGATCGCTTTCTCCAAATGGCCGCCGGTGATCACGACTGCAGGCGAACCCATTTTATGAAGTTTGTGAGCAGCCGCGCGCATCTGATCCGGGTTTGTAACCGCCAACCCCGTTAACACCGCCGCTTCGTCCACATTCGGTGTCACTATGGTTGCGAGAGGAAGCAATTTCTCGGCGAGGAACTTCGCTCCGGATCGATCCACTAGATCGGCTCCGGAAGAACTCTTCAAGATGGGGTCAAGCACAACATTAGGAGACGGGCGGCTGGTGAGGAATTCCAGAACTGCCTTGGCGACGCGTGCTGAACCCAGCATCCCTATCCGCACGGCAGCAATCTCGATATCGGAACCGATTTCATCCAGCGTCTGCCGGATGAGATCCGGTGACACCGCTTCGACCTTGCGAACTCCGGCAGTAGATTGCACCGTGAGAGCAGTGATGCATGCCACCCCATAACACCCATGGGCCGCGATGGTTTTGACGTCTGCGGTAACTCCCGCGCCTGACGACGGATCAAACCCTGCGATGCTAAGAACGACGGGAGGCGAAGATGGCATGGTCAAAATCTATAGCAAACACAATGTAGTTGAAATTTCAGACGCAGAACCGGACGCTTTCTGGAGGCTCATAGACCTGCGTTGTACTTCCGAATACTAAGCCCTTAGCCTTAGATCGGCGCTAAGTCACTGAACTTCAATGCATATACGCGGCGACAACCTAGTAGACACACATGTAAATTATATATACTCATACTCGCCGTGACAGGGTTGCTGTTTTTAGAATGCATCAAATCCACCGAACGACCACTTTTGCAGACGAACATCCGTAGCGTTTACAGACTGGCCTACCTTAATCGCCACGATATTTACAAATCCGGGCGGGATCGTTTGATCATGCCACTGAACCAGGTAAATAAATCTCGTCTGATGATGTCGGATAGCGGCAGCAAACTGATAATCCACGCAGCCGACGATGAACGGACTAATTATCGCACCGGGGCCAGTCTTAAGTACCACAGCATGCTTGCTCGCATCAATATCTGCTTTACTGAGGCTGAGGCCATGACTCAGCGATTCGTCTATGCTGGTGGGGAAAAGCGTCATAGTCAGGTTGTCGCTTGGACCAAGAGGAGCGTTAGCAACCTTGTCACACAATTGTTTCTGTTGGTCGATTGGCTCATGAAAGAAACGGCTTCCGTTGTCCATTGGCGGCACGACCATTCTGGCGTCAAAGGTGATGTCGGTCGCGACGGAGTTGCCTATGTTCCGAATGCGGGGTCTAATGCTGAATCCCACTCCGCCATCGTTCGTGAATTCAAAGGAAGAGTCTGGCGTAACGTCAATGGTCAGCCAAGGCCGCTCAGTTTGCTCCAATTGTTTAGCAGCGGTGTCGGAAGAGTTTTTGGTCGTTCTGTAAATTTTGATCGTATAACTCGCATATACGATGAGTCCAAGGATTCCCGCAATGGCGATGCTATGGGTCAGTCGTTGGTCGATAGTGAGTTCTTTCCAAATAGCGACAATAGAACTGCCAATTCTTCTCATGCGTTCCTCGAATTCATCATAGGGGTCCTTGCTGTCTGGATCGGTGTTTGTGCGATCCTCTTTATGGCTGTTCACCTTGGCCTCACATGGCAGAGATTTTTGGGAAGCGCAACACTCATCGGTCTAGGGATCTACCTCATGCAATGGTTTTTGAAGGCATAAACTTCAATTATGAAAAAAAACGAATACACAGAGGGGCCTGAAGCAACGCGAAACTTTGAAAGGCTGGCGAGCGCAATTTTACAGAGAAAAACGCGCAAGAAAAAGAAGCAGGTTAAACCTGCTTCTCAAAAGAGTGAGCAGAAATCCGACAAGGGCTAGAACGGGACTTGCGCTTCCCCCGCCCCTGTCGGCGACGTGTGGAGCGAGTCAGCATCCTTGCCAGTTAGCTCGGCGTAGGTTAGCCGCTTTCCGGCAGCTTGGGACATAGCCAGTGCGAATCGCTGGGAATCATTTAGGCCTTTGCGGTTATTGAAACGGAAAACTTGTTCGTCAACATATCGGTCAAGATGAAAAGGTTCTACAGCAACGTAGGTTCCCCGCAAACTGCGTTTGAGCAAGCTCCAGAAGTTCTCAAGCCCGTTTGTGTGGACGCGTCCCTTGACGTACTGCTCGGCATGATTCACAACGTCATGAACGAAGCGATAGTTCAGGTTGTCATATCCCACAGCGTCATCGGTGTAGATGGTAGAGCCGTAGCGGACATTCTTAAGAATTTCGTTTTGCAGCGTCTCGCGCTTTACGTCTGGAACGACCTTAGCCCGTACGGTTCGCATCTCACGGTCAAAGATTCCCATGACAGCAGTCTTGTTGGGGAATCTATCTGGGCGTTCGCCAAGAGCCATTTTGGTGCGGTCGATATTGATTCGCTCCCGCTTGCCTTTGTGCATGTTGCGGAGTTTCCCGCCTACGTATGTCTCATCAACTTCGAGTTCGGTTCCGCTGCCGCCACCCATTTTGTTCTGATTACGTCCTCTGGTGCGGAGCGTGCGATTGCCCATGACTTTACGAATGCGCTGGAGCATGAACCAAGCGGTCGTTTGTGTGACCTTGATTGCCCTTCCGAGTTCGTAGCTACTGACACCGTTCTTGCAATTCGCCAGCAGCCAGAAAGCAATCATCCATTTATCCAACCCAAGAGCCGAATCCTCAAAGATCGTTCTGACTTTGATAGTGAACTGGCGCTTGCATCCGTAGCAGAACCAGAGCCTACGGGTCTTTACGAACGAGTTCTTGGTGGACTTGCACCGAGGGCACGTTACTACTCCATCCGGCCATCTAAGCCTTACGGCATACGTGAAAGTACGCTCAGGATCAGAGAAGTAAACGATAGCTTCTTGAAGGCTTTGCGGGTCGTTCATGCAAGGAGTGTACATTATGCACACATGTGTGTCAACTAGTTTATTACCATATACGCTGATAGTCATCGTAAACCACTGAAAACAAGAGTTAAGCAAAAATTTCACAGTCTCTCATACTTTGGTGATTAACTGAGATATAAACATCTAAGTCTCTGCTCTTACAGCAAAATCGGTAGTATTACTCAATCTGCACAGCAGGTTACGTAAGATATCCATAACTCCCTGATTACTTTTTACTGCCCTTTTCGGATTGACTTCCAACACGGCTGCTTCTAGGATGTCCCAACGTTAATGAACTTGGTTCTGGGGAGGCACTTTCGAGATGAGAGGTGACTGAATGAGAGGACGTATAGCTCATGGACTGGCGAGCGTGCTGTTAGTCGTCAGCCTGGGAGCGGCTCAGGGGCCAACCAGCTCAGGGTCGAAAGCATTCCAGGAGACAGCATCAAAACCCGTTATAGCGTACCAGGCTGTAACGGTTACAAAGCACCAGCGGCCTTACGAGGTCGGCACCGCTTCGTGGTATGGAAGCTACTTTGATGGCCGCACCACGGCCAGCGGCGAGCCGTACAACATGTACGACCTGACCGCTGCACACCCCACGCTACCGCTGGGGTCTTGGGTTCGGGTCACGAACCTTCATAACGGACGCAAGGTCTACGTGCGCATTAACGATCGCGGACCAATCGTTCCCGGCCGCATCATTGACCTTTCCTACGGCGCTGCGGAAGCGCTTGAGTTCAAACACAAGGGTCTGCAGCGGGTACGCCTGGACCTGGCAACTCCCGAAGAGCAGCCTCAGCAGGTGGCTATGCTGCAGCCACTAGCCAACTAGTCGTTGCCGTTCTACACTGCAAGAGATGCGCGATCCGCGCGAGCGCCTGATCGTCGCCCTCGATGTTCCGTCGGCCGCCGCAGCGAAGAAAATCGTTGCGGCCGTCGGCGACTCCGCCCTTTATTACAAAGTTGGAATGCAGCTCTATACGGCGGAAGGACCCGCGATTGTGCGCGATCTGATCGCGTCGGGCCGGCAAGTCTTCCTCGATCTTAAATACCACGACATTCCAAACACGGTCGGTTCGGCCGTGCGGGAAGCTTCGCGCTTAGGCGTCAGGATGCTGACCGTTCACGCTTCGGGTGGAAGCAAGATGTTGCGCGCTGCGACGGAAGCGGCGCGGTCCGGCAATCCCAATTTAATCGTGCTTGGCGTTACCGTCCTGACGAGCTTCTCCGATAGCGATGTTGAGGAAGTCGGCGCAGGAAGCAGCTTGCCGGACCAGGTAGTGCGCCTCGCGAAGCTTGCGCTTGAGAACGGCTGCCAGGGCATTGTGACATCCGCGCGCGAAGCCGCACGGGTCCGCAAGGAATTAGGACAGAACTTCACCATCGTGACGCCGGGTGTACGCCCCGCGGGAGCCGCGCTGGAAGATCAAGTTCGGGTCGTCACTCCGGCGGAGGCCATCGCCGCTGGCGCCAGTCAGATTGTCGTGGGAAGGCCCATCACCGGAGCCGCGGATCCAGCGGCTGCAGCACGAGCGGTCGTAGCTGAGCTTGGTGCGTAAGAACTCCGCTCTTAATGACTGTCTGTCGCTCTCGGCTGCAGGATCTCGCTTAGATAATCGTGGGTGCCGGGAATGCGCTCCAAGTGTGGATATTTGATCCCTCCGGCATAACTGATTTCCCGCGTCTCTACCGCATCAAAGTTGCGCACCACGAGCGTGATCTTCCCATCGCGTGGATGCGCGATCGCTTCTTTCAAACCATTGGGCGAATAAACCCGGCCATCTACCGCGATGATTGTCATCTTTGGGGCGAGGCCTGCGGCATATGCCGGCGAGTTGGGCACGACATCGAAGATCGAACTGTCTTTTTGAACGGCAATTCCGATCGAATCGGCCGCGGAAACCTCGATTGGCATTAGGTCGGACCAGAAATATTCTTTGTTGGCCGTCTCGTTGTAGAGAAGCCTCCAGCCTGCGGACTCAAGTCCTTCAAGCGGTGGCTTCGGATTGACCTCATAGATGCGGCTTTCGAAAAAATTATGCCAATCATAGGGAAGAACCCCAGACAGCGCTGCCTCGACGTCTTCACGCGTGTAGGGCGCAACCACGAGCCCCGTGTCTCGCTGTCCGAGGAAACCGCGCAGGAAGTCATCCAGACTCTTTTGTCCGTGACTCTGTTCGCGAATAATCACATCCGCCCGCAGCCAGATCAGCGCTCCTTCATCGTAGTAATCCTGTTGGCGGCGCAAGTCCTGCCAGTCTCCCAGCTCGGACCGCAAGGGCCAATCTTCAGTTGCAGTGTCGACGAGAGCTACGGCAGACCGCGCGGTTTCGTTAACGGAAGCATCTGCAGTGAACCCGAGATAATCCCGCATGTAGTCCGGATCGTTAAAGCCGGACCGCGTCGCCAGTAACATTCCGATATATTCATTCAGCCCTTCATAGACCCAAAGCAACGAGGTTCGCTCCGGTCCTTGATAATCCGGCTTGGAATACAGCTCGGCGGGACGGCGATACTTTCCACACCAGGAATGCGACTGCTCATGCGCCAGCAAGGGAAACCCGAACTTCTCTAATTCGCTTTTCTTTGAAAGGCCTTCATCTCCCACCGCATCCCAGGGCGAATCTTCGTGCTCGAGTCCGTCGAACGGCTTGGCTGCACTCTGCGACACCAGAAAGTGCATCTTTTCCCAATGTCGATAACCGAACATGGCGCGGTCCTGCTCAATAAGTTTGGTATAGAGATCTGCCGCATGGGCGTCGTCTGCTTTGTCGATCGCTGCCTGAGTGTCTCCGCTTACATCAAGTTCGGCCGGCCAACTCGAGTTCAGTTGAAAGACACGCAAGAATTCGCTGGCGAGCACGGGCGAATCGATTAACCGCTCCAGCGAAGCCGGCTCGAAATTCACACGATCGCCGCTCGTGGACGTGACCGCGAGCGAGCTGGCCTGCTTCCAGCCGCGCGGCAAAATCACCGAAGGCTGAATCATCAGCTTGGTTTTGTCGATACCGCGCGGATAGAGCACAACCGTGTTCCACGGGATCAGCAACTGATGATCGGAAATCGTGTTCTCCATGAGCGCGTCAAAGTCAGCGTCGATCGCGCTGACGCCTGCCGGGATGTTGACGTGAATGGTAAAAATTTCTTCCGGGTCGCGCGTCCAATGCAAGTCAGCATTTCCAGCGCGGATTCTCAGCATGGCAAACTGCTGGATTGGCCCAGTCGGTCCGTGTTCGCCTGGGATCCACTTGGGATAGGCAAGGGAGAGCGGGCCTGGCCGCACCTGAATCTGTTCGTGAACAAATGCGAGCCGCTGCGACGCGTGCGTCTCGTCAACCAGCAGGGTCATCACGGGCGAGGATGCGTTCTCCGCGAAACCCACAACCGGGACGATTATGGCGACGAATGAGCAGACCATGAAGCAGCGAAACCGCCGATTGCTCATTTTCTTTCTCCTCTCAAGCCGCTGAATTCCGCGACGCATTGTGCCACAAGCGTTGACCTGATACCAACCGACGATGCGCAGAGGCGTATTCAGTTGCCGAATCGCTGGTTTGACCACTTTTAATGACCATGGTAATATTTAGCGGTCATGAGGGAAATTGCCGTCTCCGAGTTCAAGGCAAAGTGCCTGGCCCTGCTCGACCAAGTCGAGAAGACGAAGAAACCGATCCGGGTTACGCGATTCGGCAAGCCTATAGCCGAAGTGGTGCCTCCATCTCACGAAGCTACGCATAGCAGTTGGATTGGTTCGATGAAGGACACGATGAAAATCGTCGGTGACATCGTTTCTCCCGCGAACGATGAAGCCGATTGGGAGGTTTTGCGCGATTGAAACTGCTGCTGGACACGCACATTTGGCTGTGGAGTCTGAACCATCCAGCAAGACTGGGAAAAAGGGTTTTACAAGAGCTGCGAAACTCGCAGAATGAACTCTGGCTCTCGCCCATCAGTACATGGGAAGCCTTAACTTTAAATGCAAAAGGGCGCATTCAACTGCCGCAGAATGTCGCCGACTGGGTTAAACAGGCCACCGCTCCCCTTTTAGAGGCACCAATCACGCACGCTATCACCCTGGCATCTCACAATATTCCCTTACCGCATCGCGACCCGGCAGACCGTTTCCTTGCCGCCACGGCTCAGGTGCTTCGTTTGACTTTGGTCACTGCCGATAGAGATCTGCTTGGCCTGGGGGAAATTTCGACCTTGGCAAATAGGTGATTGAGCTGATCATCCAGCTCTTCTAGAGTTTCTCGTAAAACTCGCACCCCGAGCACGAAATAAAGATTCCGCCTGGAATTCCGCGCTCACGGTCTTTCACCCGCTTCACAATGCGCGTCGGTTTGCCACACTTGGGACAATCCGTGCTCTTGGTGGTGTCCATCACTTTCTTACGGTCCGCTGTCTTTGCAATTTTTGCCATCACTTCTCCTGGGTAAAACTCTGTTTTGTCACTCCGGCCACGCATCTTGCGCAGGCAGGATCTGGGCGAGCCGCGTGACGCGTCGCATTATTGTTCGACGCAATAATCGCGCGTTTGGCTCGCTTGCTATTGAGTATACGGGATCAGGACTTTCTTATCGCGACACTGCCGCGAACAAGTCCGAGTGCAGCAGCGATTGGAACTGCTTGTCGTCGGCCTTAAAGTGCATCTGCAGGCTCGAGCTATCCGAGTTCACCGAAACATTCTCCAAAGCTGCCTTCTCAATAGGCGTGGCCGTCATTTTGCGGTATAGAACTCCGGCTTTTACCAACGAGGAAAGCGTGGCAGCGGTTACCGAGTCCGATGTCACCACGTCCAGATCAAAATTCACTCCGCTTTGGAAGTTCATCGTATAGCGGGAGCCCACCACGCGCTTTTTGATCATGTCGAAATCGGCTAGTCGACCGGCATCACCTAAGGCGGAAAGCAGCATGTTCTGTGTTCCCTGCTGATCCAGCACGCTCCAGACGGCGCCATCTTCGACAGGACCGATCAGGTCCGCGATCGCGCTATTCGAATCGAGACTATTGCTGTAGCCGTCCCGCGTATCCAGGGCGCCCTTGAGAGCAGTGTTGTCGCCAAACAGAAGGGTGTTGTCATCCAGAAATACCATATCCATGCCACTGCCCATGGGATAGATGTTGTTGTCCCGGTACATTAACGGCTTTACTTTATTCAGCTTCATTTTCTTCAGCACCAGCTTGCTGGAGAACGATCCCTGCGCCGCACCGACCACCTGGATTCCGTGCTTGCCATTGCGAAACGAGGCGAAAGTAAGTTGATCAACATCCTTATCAGGATTGATACCAACTCCCTTGAGTTCGCCCTCAAAATCTTTCAGCCCGGGCGGCAAAACCTGTGCCTTCAGCGCCATAGCGGTATCGGAATTCTTCAGGGCACGGTAATCCACGGTAATGATCTGCTGAATATCCGCGGGAATAGCGGGCCGGGCGGAGCTAGGGATCGGAGCGCTCCACGCCGCGGTCAGCGAAAGCAGCACTGCACAGAAAACTGACTTCATACTCATCTTGGATGTCCTCTGGATAGCCGAATACTTAGATGCAGAACGCACTCAGAATGCGATTGTGCACTGTATTTCTATTGTAAGACAAGTAACTGGAGGGCGGCAGAAACCAAAGTGCAAGCTGGGAAGCGTCAATGGATGGTTACGCCTTCACCGCCGCGACTCGCTTCCTTACGTCGGCCGCGAAGGCCGCGTCTTTCAGAGATTCCAGGTTGATCTCTACGTTGGCGAGCGCCCCTTCGATAGCCGCTTGGGCTAGCGCCTTGGCAGTGGTTAGGTCGGATTTCATATTCGGATTTGTGATTGGCCCCAGTTTTTCAGCTATGCTGGCCACTTCCCCTGCCTTCTCCGCCACGCTCAAAGGCACTGCCGTCGCCTGCTTCAATGCGGTATCAATAATTCCGTCTCCATCCGCGGCTACCTTCGCCTGCTTGTAGGCTTTCATAACAACATTGAATGACTCCGCATCGGCATCGATCGCGATTTTCAGCTCCTCGCGCAACCGCGATAATCGCGCAATGGCTTCGCTCAATTGCACCTCATATTGCAAATAGGCCTTCTTGCCACGCGACATTGACGCTACCATCGCCGCTAATCCTGCCGCCATAGCTGCACTTGCCGCCGATGCGCTCCCCCCGCCCGGAGTCGCAGTGGGCGCCGCAAGCTGCTCCACGAACGGCTCAACCCCGGCACGCAGTCCTCCGACCGCCATCTTTCCGGTCATCACAGCAACCAGCCGGTTCTCGAGAATCAGCGACGAATCAAAATTCTCGACCTGCAGAAACCACTCCGCCGCCTGCTCCAGAGCCTTCTTGGGAATCAAGCCGACAATCTCGCTGCTGACCGGCATCGCGCCGTACCTGGCCGCTTCGCGCTTCACGAATTCAAACACGCGATGGATCGGAGTCTGCTCGAAATCTGTCAAATTCATCGAGACCTGGGCCAGCCCGCGCACCGGAAACCCTGCTCCTTTCACATAACGCAGGCCGCCGCTGGAAAAGCGCACCGTTTTGGCGACTTTCTTCGCGATCTCAACGTCCGGCGTGTTCAAAAAAATGTTGTAGGCGATGAGAAACTTTCGCGCCCCAACTACGGTGGCCCCGGCGGTCGGATGTACGCGCGCTTCTCCAAAATCTGGCTTGCGCGCCGGATTCGTCGCAATGTCTGCCCGAATTCCTTCGAATTGGCCGCGACGAATATTTTCTAAATTCTGCCGCTCCGGCGTGGTCGCGGCTGCTTCGTACAAGTAGACCGGGATCTTATAGCGTTTCCAGATCTCCGCGCCGACGTGCTTCGCCATGGCAACGCAATCCTCAATCGTGACCCCTTCAATCGGGATAAACGGCACCACATCGGCCGCCCCCATCCGTGGATGCGCTCCTTGATGCATATTCAGATCAATTAACTCCGCAGCTTTGCCCACGCCGCGAATGGCGGCTTCCTGAATTGGCTCTCTTTCGCCGACCAGAGTGATTACGCAGCGATTGTGGTCGTGGTCCATGTCACGATCCAGCAGGTACACGCCATCGATCTTCATGGCTTCGACAATGGCGTCGACTTTGCTCTTGTCGCGGCCCTCGGAAAAATTGGGCACGCATTCGACCAGGGTTGCCATAAGGAGAAAAGCATATCTGGCGCGCTGTGTCGGCTGCAACTGCATTTCCCATTCGATGGTGGGCAATTCCGAGGGCGCAAAAGCAGGCTTGCTCGGGATAACAAGAAAGCACCATTGCTCGCCTCCCCTGTCCCGTACTCGCGTCACGACCGCTTATAATGGGCGTTTAGGCGATGCGGGAACTCAGTCAAAATCCGGAGCACCCACCGTCTTCACGCCGCAAAAAAATCATCATCCCGGTCGCAATCGGGTTAGTTCTCTTGTTTGCCGTGTTGTTTGCACTGACGTCGTTCGACCTGCCGCAGGCTCTGAATCCCGACACCAACCAGCAGCTTCTTCTTTTTGCGTTTCTTGCCGTGCTGATCTTTGTCCTGTTTTTGGTATTGACCTTTGTTCTGGTCCGCAATGTTCTGAAGCTGTTTGCTGAGAAGCGTCTCGGCGTCCTGGGATCCAAATTCCGTACCCGCTTGCTGGTTGGCAGTCTCCTTCTGTCGTTTCTGCCGGTGATCGGCATGTTCTTCTTCGCCTACGTGCTCATGAACCGCTCCATTGATAAGTGGTTTTCAACGCCTGTGGAAGAGGTTCGCCGCGATACGGCAACGGTCGCTTCTCTGCTTACGGATTACGCCACTCGTGATGCCAATGCAGAAGCGGCATCGATTGCAGCGAATCCGGAGACGCAACGCGGCTTTGCAAACGACGATTCCTCGAGCATCGTCGAACAATTCCGTCAGCATGAGAAGACATTGGAAGGAGGTTTCGTTTTCGCCCTCGTGAATGGAGAAGCCATCAGCAGTTTTCAGGCTCCTGCCGATTGGTCGCAATTAAAACCTAAGCTTCCGAGGATGCAATCCCCCCGAATTCTGGTTTTTGGCAAGACCGAATACGTTCTCGGCTCGGCCATGGTAAGCAGCAATGGCGAAATTCTGGTGGGAATGCCCTTGCCCAACAAGTTTTCTGACACGGTGAAAGAAATCCAAGCCAGTCAGCAGCGCTACCTGGAACTTGCCCGCGCGCGTCGCTTGGTCCGACGCACCTACATGGAAGTTCTTCTCCTGCTCACCGTAGTGGTGCTGTTTGCTGCAACCTGGCTTGCTCTTTTCCTGTCAAAACTCGTGACACGCCCGGTGGCGGCTTTGGCGGAGGCCACGCAAGAGATCTCGCGCGGACGTCTCGATTACCGCGTGGATGTTCACGGCGCTGACGAAATCGGAGACCTCGTACGCTCCTTCAACCGTATGGCGGAGGAACTGGAATCGAGCCGCCGCCAAATTGAGTTCGCCAGTCAAGAGCTGAGCCAGGCCAATGTCGAACTGGAACAGCGCCGCCGTCACATCGAAACGATCCTCGAAAGCATCCCTAACGGTGTCTTGTCGCTCAATGCCGAGCGCCAGGTCACGCACGTAAACAACGCGCTGCTTCGACTCTTTCATCCCAGTGGAACGGAATCTGGGGTCCCAAATGTGCTCATCGGAGCCTCCCTGGGCGATGTATTCAGCGTGGACATCCTCCAGGATTTGGAGTCGCTCATGCGCCGTGCCGACCGCATGGGAACCACCACTACCCAGATGGAAATGACCCGGGAGCACACGAAACTAAACGTGGCCGTCACCGTCGCGACTCTCAAGCACGATACTCGACCGCTGGGTTATGTTCTCGTGTTCGAAGATTTGTCAGATTTACTCAAAGCCCAGAAGCAGGCGGCCTGGCGGGAAGTGGCGCGGCGAGTGGCTCATGAAATTAAAAATCCACTGACGCCCATCGCGCTATCCGCGGAACGCATTCGTCGCCATCTGCAGCGTGGTTCCCCGCCGGATTCGGCGTCTTTAGAAGTTGTCCACGGCTGCGCCGATACCATCGCCAGCGCCGTGGAAACGGTACGGACGCTGGTCGACGAGTTCTCGACTTTAGCGCGATTTCCGACTGCCCGTCCTCAACCGGCACGCATCAACAGCATCGTGGACACGGCGCTGGCCATGTTTGACGGGCGCCTGGAAAACATTCGTATTCGCAAGCTCCTGCAGCCGGATTTGCCCGAGGTCATGGCCGATCCCGAGGCTATGAAGCGGGCGATCGCCAATCTCCTCGACAACGCCGCTGAAGCCATGCAGGGCGCAATCTTCCGCGAAATCCAGATTTCGACTGCACTTGTCCCGAGTCGCGATTGCGTCGAAATCATCGTCGCGGATACTGGTCAGGGGGTTACGCAGGAACTCAAGGAACGTTTGTTCCTGCCCTATTTTTCGACAAAGAAACGCGGAACCGGGCTGGGACTGGCGATTGTGAGTCGCATCATTGAGGATCACCGCGGCTCCATTCGCGTCGAAGAAAATCGCCCGGTGGGCGCGAAATTTATTGTGGAGCTGCCGGTAGTGCCGGATCCCGTTGCCGCACCTGCTATCAATCAACATGCCTAACGTTCTCATTGTGGACGACGAAGTCAGCATCCGGCGCTCGCTCAAGGGCGTGCTCGAAGATGAAGGCTACAACGCCAGTGGCGCGGAAAGCGGCGAGGCCTGCCTGGAAGCCCTGGGCAAGCACAATTTCGATGTGGTGTTGCTCGATATCTGGTTGCCGGGCATCGACGGGCTTGACACCCTGCAAAAGATTCGCGAGTTGGATACAGCGCCCGAAGTAATCATGATCTCCGGCCACGGCACGATTGAGACGGCAGTTCGCGCCACCAAGCTGGGGGCTTACGATTTCCTGGAAAAGCCCCTGTCGATCGATAAGACTTTGATTCTCATCAAGAACGCGATCGATGCCAAGCGCCTGCGCGAAGAAAACCGGGATCTCAAAAAACAAGTCGCTCCCCGTGGGGTCATCATTGGTAACAGCGTTCCCATGAAAGCTTTGCGCCAGGAAATCCAGATCATGGCGCCGACAAACGGCCGGGTCCTCATCTACGGAGAATCGGGCACGGGGAAAGAGTTGGTCGCGCACGCGATTCACCTGCAAAGCGCCCGCAAAGATCAAATGTTCGTGGAGGTGAACTGTGCCGCCATTCCGGAAGACCTGATTGAAAGTGAATTATTCGGCCACCGAAAAGGGGCGTTTCCAGGTGCGGCAAGCGATAAGGAAGGCACTTTTGAACGTGGCCACGGCGGAACCTTGTTTCTCGATGAAATCGGCGACATGAGCCTGAAAACTCAAGCCAAGGTCTTACGCACCTTGGAGGAGCAGCGTTTTGTTCCGGTCGGCAGTGACGAACCCATAACGGTTGATGCTCGCATCATTGCTTCCACCAACAAGGACCTGGAAGAAGAGATCTCCAAAGGAAACTTTCGCGAGGATTTATTCTATCGCCTGAACGTAGTTCCCTTCTCCGTTCCACCGCTGCGGGAAAGGAAGGAAGACATCCCCTTGCTCGCGCGCCACTTTCTCAAGGAATTTTCCGTTGCTTACGGGCGCAGGCCGCGTGAGATCACCGACGAGGCGATCGACACCCTGATGCGTTATTCCTGGCCCGGCAATGTTCGCGAATTGCGCAACGTGATGGAGCGCATCGTCATCATGAATCCGACTACGCCGCGGTTTGAACGAAAGCATCTGCCACCACTGGTCCACCGGGACGGCGCTCGCCGTCACTCCAGCACCGAGTTTTCAACTCTCCATGAAGCCCGTGCCGCTTACGAGCGCGATTACATCCTGAAAAAACTGGATGAGAATCATGGCAACGTCAGCCGCACCGCCGAGGTTCTGGGCCTTGAGCGTAGCCATCTCTACCGTAAGATGAAGAGCCTCGGAATCGCACCGAAGGAATGATCCCAGTGAGCAAAATCCTAGCCGGGCTGATGACCCTCCTTCTCGCGAGCGCCAGCGCTCAAGATCACACGTCCACTTCTCGTCCCCGCGCCGCCGATTTGAGACTGAAGATCGGGGTTTTAGCGTCAGGCCCGCTCAATGCAATCACCGATGTTTCGGGCGTAGAAGTGGGGCATACGACGATTATTCGTGGCGATAACATCCGCACTGGCGTAACCGCAGTGTTGCCGCATGCCGGCAATCTCTACCGCGAAAAAGTACCCGGCGCAATCTACGTCGGCAACGGTTTCGGGAAGCTGACCGGATCAACGCAGGTCGACGAACTTGGCGAGATCGAGACACCAATCTTGCTCACAAATACCACCAGCGTCCCCCAAGTGGCCGATGCTCTTACGCGCTACATTCTTAATCTTCCCGGAAATGAGGATGTGCTGTCGGTCAACCCTGTAGTCGGCGAGACTAACGATGGTTATTTGAATGATATTCGCGGCCTTCACGTTGCGCCAGATGACGTGTTTAACGCGATTAAAAATGCCAAGAGCGGCCCGGTGGAAGAAGGCGCTGTCGGCGCCGGTACCGGAACGGTTGCGTTCGGCTGGAAAGGCGGTATCGGCACGTCTTCGCGAAAGCTGCCTGCCAGCCTTGGCGGTTATACCATCGGGGTTCTGGTGCAAACGAATTTTGGCGGCATACTAACGATTGCCGGAACTCCGGTTGGCCAGGAATTAGGCCAGTACTATCTGCGGAAAGAATTGCAGCAAACAGGCGTAAAAGATAAAGCAGATGGTTCGTGCATGATGATTATCGCGACGGATGCGCCGCTCGATGCTCGCAATCTGAAGCGCCTTGCAGCCCGGGCTTGGCTCGGCATGGCACGCACCGGGAGTTCCGCTTCCAACGGCAGTGGAGACTACGCTATTGCGTTCTCAACCGCGCCAGACTTGCGCATTCGCAATTCTGACAAATCTCTCACGCGGCACGTCGAACTGCTGGCCAACGACGCTATGTCCCCGCTCTTTCAGGCGGTGATTGAAGCTACCGAAGAAGCTATTTACAACTCCATGTTTCGCGCCACGACGATGACCGGAAACGGGCACACTGTCGAAGCTCTCCCTATTGAAAGAACGATCCAGATACTCCGAAAATACGGCGCCCTGAAATGAGAATACAAACATTCATGCCCAGTTTCGCGAGCGACTTCGCGAGTCCGGGAGAATACCTATTCCCTTGCTGAAAGCTGCCTCCGCCAATCTAATTCTTCGATAAATGCATGCGATTCGCGCCAGCCTGGGCTGACTTTCACGAATAGTTCCAGATAAACTCGGGTACCCACCAGCTTTTCAATTTGCATTCTCGCGGTTGTGCCGATCTTCTTCAGCATCTGCCCATGTTTGCCCACCAGGATCCGCTTCTGCCCGTCTCTCTCGCAATGAATCGTAGCCGCGATCCGGGTTAGCTTCGTTCCCTCTTCAAACTGATCGATGGTCACCGTAGTCGCATATGGGATTTCTTCGCTCGTTTCCGCAAGAATCTGTTCGCGGATAATTTCGGCAACCATGAATCGCACCGGCTGATCAGTAATCTGATCTTCCGGAAAATACTTCGGTCCTTGTGGCAGGTTCTTGACCAATTCATCGATTAGCACGCCTAAACCCTCGCCCTTGCGAGCGGAGATTGGGATGATTTCCTTGAACTCATACCGTTTCCGGTAGTCATCGATAACCGGCAACAAGTTTTGCTTATCGCTTAACAGATCAATCTTGTTGAGCAGCAGCAACACCGGGATTTCGGCCTTCTTCGCCATCTCCAAAGAAAACTGATCGCCCTGACCGAATCGCTGCGTAACATCCACAATGAGCAACAGCAGGTCGCAGCCCTCCAGTGCCTCACGCACTTCGCCCATCATTTTGCGTCCGAGAGAACTGTCGGGCTTGTGTACGCCGGGAGTGTCGATCAGGATCACCTGTGCACCCGACCTGTTCTTCTTGGGAGAAACTTGCACAATTCCCAGAATGCGGTTGCGGGTGGTTTGCGGCTTTGGGCTAACGATCGCCAGTTTCTCTCCGACCAATGCATTCAGCAGCGTCGATTTGCCGGCGTTGGGCCGGCCAAGAATGCACACGAAACCAGAGCGGAAGGACAAGGGGTAAGTTGCCAATTGCCAATTGCCAATTGCCAATTGCCAATTGCTAAACTACCGGCTCTCCGCGTTGGCTCGGCTATATCAGCTTCACCTGCTTCGGGTGAACCGCGGTGACTCGTACCCGCTCCACGCGCCGCTCGGTGGATTCGACAACCTCGAAGCGCAAGCCGTCGTCTTCCACGACTTCGCCTTTTTGCGGAATCCGACCCGCCAACTCGCTGACCAAACCGCCGATTGTGGCTGCTTCTTTCCCCTCAGGTTTAGTACCGAACAACTCATCCAGGCGGTCTATGTCCATGTTGCCGGCTACAACGTAGGAATGGTCGTCTTCCCGGACCACGTCCGCTTTGTCATGTTCGTCGCGAATCTCACCGACAATTTCCTCGACCAGATCTTCGATGGTCACCAGCCCGGCCACTCCGCCATACTCGTCCACCACGATCGCCATGCGGATGTTGTGCTTCTGCATCTCACGTAAAAGATCGCTGCCCAGTTTACTTTCGGGCACAAAGTACACATCCTTGCGCATCAACGTGTCTACAGTCCGGCTGCGAGCTTCGCTGTCGGGAACCTGGAGCACGTCCTGGGCGTAAAGAATTCCTTTAATGTTGTGAATGCTGGTCTCGTATACCGGCACGCGAGAAAAAGGAGTCTTGCGTAACAGTTCGACAAACTGCTCAACCGTCATATTCGTGGGCACGGCTACAATATCGGGTCTCGGCTTCATTGCTTCCCGGACCGTCTTTTCGCCAAACTCCACTACCGACTGAATCAAGTCGCGGTTGCTTTCGTCGAGAATTCCTTCTTCCTGACCGGCTTCGATCAACGCATCCACAGCCTCGGCCTGGGTTTCCGGCTGCTCGTCAACGTGTTCCCTGGTCAACGCAGCGACGGATTGCAGAAAACCCAAAACCAGGGTGACGGGCAGCAACACGTAAATAACAACACGCAAGGGCCACACCCAGTGGCATAGCCAAAGCCCCTTCGTTCGGGAAAAAAGCACGAAAGGAAGAAAGCGGTTAAAGATGATGACGATCAGCACCAGGCTGAGGGTCGCCTGCAAGATTTCATAGATGCTCCAGGCGCGATCTCGAAAGACGGTAAAGGCGACCAGCATTGTGATCGCCGCCATGGTAAGTTGCGCCCACACTGCCATTGACTGCGAAGCGCGAGCGCGAGTTACGCCTAGCTTTGGCTCAATCTTCTGCTCAAAGGCGTCAATGTTGTCCTGGAATTCGCGGGAGAGAAACTTGCCGATCTCGGAATAAACCCGCTCCACATAGGAAACAAGCGTTAGCAGCCCCAGCAAGAGCACCAACGCCAATGCGATCGCGTAATTCATCGGGTGGATTTAGCGGTATTCTTGAATTTTCGGATATCAACTGCCCGCTCGCTCCGCGCGATGGATTGCCGAGAGCGCGGGCTGCTTCTTTCGATCAAACCTAGCGGCAGCGCCATTGCACCACGCAAGCGCGCTTCTCTCGCTGCCATCTCTCCGTGATCCTTTTCATGATCATAGCCCGCCAGATGGAGAATACCGTGTAAGGCAAGAATCTCAACCTCCTGCGCCACTGTGTGTCCGAGCCGTTTTGCATTTTCGCTTGCAAGTTGCGCCGAAATCGCAATGTCTCCGGCCAAGTCGTTGTTCTTAAAAGAAACTGCGGGGAACGATAGCACATCCGTGGGTTTGTCCTTTCCCCGGAAGCGCTGATTCAGCCGACGAAGCTCGCTATCGCTTGTTACCAGAATATTTACCTCGCCTCGCAGTTCGGCTGCGCGTTTTGCCCGCGAGACGAATCTCGCCAGTGTTGGCTCGCTCAAACCGGGAACTCTCGTCTTGATGGTAACCAAATTCGAGACCCTGCTGCTCAAACGCAAAGCAGGAGGGCCAGATCGCGCGCCCTCCTGCCGTTTGCAATCATCTATTCTTCGGTGCGAACTTCCTGCGATGGCGTTGCTGCGTGCCGGCCTGCATCCCCCACGTCACCTGATTTTCCATTCGCGCCATTCTTGGTTTCCAGCAGTGACATTTGTTGCTCAGCCACTTTGACCTTGTGCTCATCGTAAGCGCGAATAATCCGCTGCACCAGGTGGTGCCGCACCACATCTCCCTCGTCGAAGTAGACGAAACTCAGTCCTTGCACGTTCTTGAGAACGTCGACGGCTTCGAGCAGTCCACTTCGGCGTGCACTCGGAAGATCAATTTGCGTGATGTCACCCGTGATGACCGCTTTGGAGTTGAAACCCAAACGGGTGACGAACATTTTCATCTGTTCCGAGGTTGTATTCTGCGCTTCATCAAGAATCACAAAGGAATCGTTGAGAGTGCGGCCGCGCATGAATGCGATGGGCGCGATTTCGATGACACTCTTCTCCAGGTAACGATCCACCTTCTCCGGATCGAGCATGTCATAGAGTGCGTCATACAACGGCCGTAGGTAGGGATCGATCTTATCCTGCAATGTTCCGGGCAAGAAGCCCAGGCGCTCGCCGGCTTCCACCGCAGGCCGCGCCAGAATGATGCGGTTCACACGTTTCGCGAGCAAAGCCGAAATAGCCATCGCCACGGCCAGGTAGGTCTTCCCCGTTCCCGCAGGGCCAATGCCGAACACCATGTCGTGGTTTTCGATGGCTTCGAGATAGCGGCGCTGGTTGACGCTTTTCGGTTGGACCGTTCGCCTGCCAAATGAGCGCTGCCGCCCGGCTTCAGCCAAGCCCCGAAGCGTGGCTTTGGGGTCGGCCATCAGCACGCGCAGCATGCCGTTCAGATCGCCATTATTGAAGGTGTGTCCGTTGCGTTGCAGATGTTCGTAATCGGCGAAGACTTGCTCGGCGCGGGCCACGTCGCGCGGTGCGCCTTCCAAATCAATGGCGTCGGAGCGCAGGTCGATGTTGATGTTCAGCCCGTCTTCCAGCACGTGCAGATTTTCATCCCTGGTTCCAAACAGGGTTTCAATGCGAGGACTGATCTCGATACTTTTCTTCATTCAGCTTTGATATTCACCTCTGGGACAAATCTCTTGCCCATCCCAACAACCCTGGTCATCCCGAGCCGCCTTCCAGTTTGGCGGTCGAAGGAGCTGGGCGCGTCGTGCGAAGCCTCGCGCTCGTTGCGAGGCATAACTCGCACGATTGACGCGCATCCGCTTAGATGCACCATAGGCCATGGCAGACCCGTTTCTTCGGCACGCCGCAATAAGCAAAGATTTTCTCTCTGGAGGTGGATCTCGCCCGGAATGCTCGCGCCCGAAGGGCAAGCAGCTACCATTGGGAATAGGGTAACCTCGCGCATTTCGCGAGTCAATTGCTCTTTGGGGCCGGCGCCGCCTGCACCGCAAACTGCGCTGGCCCCAGACTTTACTGCGGACGAACCTCTACTGAGGATAGGTTTTAGGAATAACTTTGTTGATTTGGTAAATGTCCCACGAACCCAGCCCGGTGACGTAGTCGTACCCGGGTAGCGCTGTGTAGAGACCGTTTCCACCCAAAATCACGTCGTTGAACACCGGGCTGCTGGGACTCGGTCCACCGTTGGCCAACTGATAAATGAGGGGGCCAGCGAACCCGAGATTGTTCTTGTGTGCAGTTTCGATTCGCGCCCACGCGCCCATCGATAAAGGTGAAGACAAACTAGTCCCGCCCACCAGTTCGGCGGTTCCATCGACAAAAACATTTGCAGCGCAGATCGCGACTTCCGCACCTCCTCCGCACATTGAAACGTCGGGCACGCCCCGATCTCCAGCCTCACTGCTGGGTACGATCGGCAGAGAACCGGATCCGGTGTACGCCTGCCAGAAGGGCGAGGTCTCGAAATAGCTAGGGCCCCCGCCGCTGAAATCTGCCGCGGTTTCGAAATCGTAGGTGTAGTCGGTATTCGTGAACAGATAAGTTCCACCAACGGCAATCACGTAAGGGGACGAGGCGGGATAAGCCGTGTCTGGTGGCCCCGACAAGGGAACGCCATTGGTTCCCTCCAAGGGACAGGCCGAGCCCTGATCGTCCGAGGAGGCGAATGGTGTAATTCCCTGCAGCGCCGCTTCGGCGAAGACCTGGTCATCTACAAGCATCGAGCCATCGATGTAGGGAAAAAACTCACATTCGCCAAACGACATATTGAACGCTTTCACCAGGTTTTGGGAGACGGCCTTATTGAAAGCGAGTCCAAGGTCGGAATCGGTCATCGAGGTTGCGGCGTACATATACAGGTGCGACACACGTTGCGCGATTCCGGTCGAGGTCTGCGAATCGAGATCCCATTCATCCGCTCCGCTGGTATCGGAACTCGGGATGCCCGCATTCACCACCGTGACGGGCACCGCGGGCAGATGGTAGGTCTTTTCGTAGGTTCGCAGGTCTTTTATGACCTGAGTCAGATTGCCCTCCATGATAATGCCGATCGCCGTAGCCGAGGCGGTGGGAAAGCCTTTTGCCGGGCAATCCGGATTGTCGGATGGGCAGGCGGCATCGTAAGAAATTTGGTACTGCTGCGGTGTGAACGTGTCGTTCGAAAGGTCTGGCGCGGGACAATCGGGCGGTGTGCAAGACACCACTTGCGTTCCGGCGGACGTCGTCAGCTTAGTCAAGTCGGAGTGCGCCCATGCGATGTTGTTCAATCCGAGCACGGCAACTACCGTATTGGCGAGTGATGCCGGAACTCGCGCGTCGGCGGTATTTACAAAGACTTTCGCGCCATTCAGCCGATACTCAGTTAGCGAAGTGTTGAATGCAGCCTCCACCGTGCTGGCCGGCGCGTCTGCCTCGATCAGGAGATGATTGTCAGCAACGGTTATGTTTTTGAAACCGTGATTCGATAGATAATTCTTGGCCAGTTGTATCTGCGAAACGCTTGGCCCGAACTTCGATACGAACTCCGCCACCGTGAATGAAGTCCCATACAACGGATCCCCGGGAGTCAGCATGCGTTTGAGCGTGGGTTGAACCTGGCTGGCGTTTTGTTCGCGCAATCCGACGACAACGTGGAGCGCGGTGGATGGCGGCAACACGCCTACCAGAGTTGCAGTGGTCAGATATTTCACCGGGAATGCTTTCGTGGATGTCGAAACCCAAGTCTGTGCATTGGCAGTAATGATCAATAACAGCGACGCAAGAGTCGCGAGCGCGGTTCGCCTTACCAGAGCAGTAGAACAAGCAACATTCATCTGACGATTCTCCTTTTGGCGTTAATTTTCGGAGAGCGGCGGCGCGTGGGAAACGCAGCTCTGTATAACGGGCAGATGTTGCTCCGGCAATTCCGATGGAACAATACCGTGATGCACTTAGCTTCGAGATGACGATTCCCGAGGGCAGAAACTGTAGTTCACGGGAGGATTCAACCGTAAACCCTCAGATGTCTAACTTGGATCTCTTCGCTGAAGCGACCCGCGTTGGCTCCGAAGCTTGGGGCTTGTCATTGATCTTCTTCGATTTAGCCCGTAAAATAGGGTTTCGGTTTTACCAAAGCTGTACCAGAGTAACCAACTCCACAAAGGTAAAAAAGAGTTCATGGCAAATCATTTTTCGGCGCTCAAGCGCGCCCGTCAGACAGAAAGACGTACCGCCCGCAATCGGGCTAACACTTCCCGCTTGCGCACAGCCCTGCGCAGCTTGCGTGAAACTTTAGGAAAAGGCGACAAAACCGCGGCCGAACAGGCGTTTCGTCAAACCGTGTCCGCCCTCGACAAGGCCGTACAGAAGGGCGTTGTCCACCAGAACACCTCTTCCCGCTATAAGGCTCGCCTCAGCGCCCGACTCAACGCTCTCGCGAAGTAGCTTCAGCGCCCAGGCCGCAGGATCTATGCATTCGAGATACATAGATCCTTCGATCTCGCTCAGAATGACAAACCAGCAGGACCGCCGGCGTGCGTGCTGGCGATGGTATTCTCAGATTTCACATGATTGCGGTGGTTGGGGGAATGAAATGGATTCGCCCGAGAAGAAAGTCGTAGTACTGGGTGCAGGAAAGCTGGGCGGCATCCTGCTGAAGGCGCTGTTAGAGAAAGGGCTTTTGTCGCGCAGTTCGACCAGCGCAACCGTGCAGCATGAGGATCGCGCCCGAACGCTCGCTCAAAAATTAGGGATTCCGGTCGGCACGGACAATGCCGCTGCTGTCCGCGATGCTGACATCATCCTCGTTTGCGTGAAACCGCAGGTGGTGGAAACGGTTATGCAGCAGATTCGCGCGCAGGTTTCGCCCCGCCAGCTCATTATTTCGGTTGCAGCTTCGGTCCCTACAAGTCAGTTCGAGCAGGCGCTGGGCAAGGAAGTGCCCGTCGTGCGCGCCATGCCCAACACTCCGTGCGTGCTCGGTTGTGGGATGACGGCGCTGTGTAAGGGCCGCTACGCTGAAAGTCGCCATCTTGACACCGCCAGCGAGCTGTTTCAGGCGGTAGGCCGGACGGTGGTCGTAGATGAGAAGCACATGGATGCTGTAACTGGGCTCTCGGCGAGCGGACCCGCGTATATTTACATCATCCTCGAATCGCTAGCCGAGGCCGGCGTAAAAGTGGGACTTCCCCGCGACATCGCCACCCTTTTAGCTGCGCAAACCACGATGGGTGCGGCTACGGTTGTGCTGGAAACTGGAGATCATCCAGCCCTGCTGAAGGACGCCGTGACTACGCCCGCCGGGTGTACGATTGACGGCATTCTGGAACTGGAAGAAGGCAAGTTGCGCGTGACCTTAATTAAAGCCGTCGTCAAAGCGGTACAAAGAGCCAAAGAACTGGCATACTCTTAATTGCAACGGATCTTAATCCCGCGGCTGTAAATTCGTTCACCCAGGGAGGCTGCCGTGGATTTGAAAATTCACACGCGAGAAGTTGGCGATGTCACTCTCGTTGACTTGAGCGGACGCATTACGCTTGGAGAAGAGACCGATGCAGTCCGCAAGACAATTCGTGATTTGGTCGCCAAGGGAATCAAGAAGATCATCTTGAACCTCGGGGACGTCAGTTACATCGACAGCTCGGGCGTTGGTGAACTTGTGTCGAGCTACACGGCGGTGCGGAATGCCGGTGGCGAGTTGAAGTTATTGAATCTCACCAAGAAGGTTCATGACTTGCTGCAAGTGACCAAGCTTTACACGATCTTCGATATCAAGGACAACGAGTTTATGGCGGTGAAGTCGTTCGACTATTTCTTTGCCAAATGACGACTCACACTTGCCCCCACGCACCAGGACACTCGAGAAGTCGTAGCCAATTTTAGCTGAGATGAATCGTTCGACGAGTCGATCGAAAGACCCTTCAGGCGCGTGTGTAAGGTACCTATGCGTCAGAGTCGGCTTACAGATGGCAGTCCTGCTCGCGTCTCTTCTTTCCTCCAGTCGACTTTGGGCTGACGATCCAATGTCCTCCAGCGCGCTCCCTTCTGACGAGCCGCTCTATATCAAGCTTAAGCCGACCCACAAAGTTAAAATGTCCGCGCTCAAGCCGGGGAACACGGTTCAGGGCAATCTGGTGCAGGATGTCTACTTTTTAGATCAGCAAATCTTGGCCGCGGGTAACCCGATTCGTTTGACGGTCGACAAGATGCAACGACGTCGCCGAATCCCGAATGATCACTGGCCCTGGGTGATCAAATTCTTCACTCCTCGCCATGAACTCTATCCCATCTTCCACTCGGCTACCGGAATCATGCAGACCGGCGCAGAAGTGCCCTTGCGCGTTTCGTTGTTGTCGATTAGCCCGGAAAGGCAAATACGCATTCAGACGAAGAAGTCGGGCGCCAACACCGGGGTTTCATCGCAAACAGGCCAGGACCACAAGTCTTCCAAAGAGCAACCTGGTGCCGCTCTCCCTACGATCACATTGGAAGGCGCAGAACTGAATCCCGGACCCCGGTTAGCTTCCGCGACCGGCGCGACTGCCGCGACGTTGCCAACCGGAACTCAAGCGCAAATCATCCTGCTCGATGCGGTGAGCGCATCAAAAAGTCTCGTCGGTGATACGGTCCGAGCTCGGCTTATCGAACCCGTTTGGCTGGACAATAAAATCGTCCTTCCAGAAGGCACCTTGTTTCAAGCCAGAGTTACCCGGAGGGTGCCTCCTCGCATGTTGAGCCGCGCCGGCATTCTTCAGCTTGAGTTCACAACTCTGACCGAACCCGGAGGTCCGGCGAATCCCATCAGTGCTTCGGTCACCGAGGTTCAGGCAGAACGGCGCTCCCACATGAAGATCGACCCCGAGGGCCGCATCAATGGCGAACATCCCGGAAAAGCCTGGATGCTGATCAATGGAGCTACCACGGCTGGAATCGCCAAAGAAGTCGATGACGGAACGCAGCTGATTCTCGAAGCCATCATTTCCACCGCGACCGATGCTTCCACGGCCGGAACTGCCCGAATTGCGGCTACCTGTGTGTCCGGAATATTTATGCTGACTCGCCACGGGCGTGACGTCGTTCTGCCAAAGTTTACCCAGCTGACCATTGCCCTGGATCGCCCGGCCACAGTTTCCTTGCGAAGTGCCGACTAGTCCTCTGCCTCTGAAACTAACGCCAGCTCTCAATGGTGATGCGGGATTTTGTTTGCTACCGGGTGGCTGGATCAAAAATCCGCCCATGACACGATGAGCACAGGGAGCTGTCTTTCAGATCGATCCATTCCACGGCGTGTGACGGCGCCATCGCACAACGATAATCATCGCAATGGGTGAGGTTGAGAGTGTGCCCAATCTCGTGGACAGCTTCTTTCAGTAAGCGATCGCGGAGCAGATCCCCGTCCTTCGGCAAGCCGTAGAACTCTTGTTGCAGTCTGTGGAACGAAACCACGGCGCAAGTGCCGCCAATCTGCGCTTCGCCAAAAACAAACGTCAAGATCGGGATGTAGAGATCAACGGCAGCCACGCCCAATAAACGCCACGTCTGGGAGGTAACCATGCCTTGCATCCGGCCAAGAATTTCCGAGGAATGATACTGCTGGCGTTCCCGGTGATAGGCGAAGTCGGGATCCAACGCGCCTGACATGATTTCACATGGCATTCCGAAGGTATTCGCCATGGCAGGCGCCAGACTCGCCAGCAACCCGCCATTCAGCTTCCCGATCGGCAGCAGTTGCAGGTTCATCGCGCTTCAACTTGTTCCCGGCTCCAACCGTATTTCTTCAACTTGTGATGCAAAGTTACGCGGTCAATATCGAGGATCTCTGCCGCGCGGCTCTGGTTCCAATGACACTGTTCCAGCGTGCGAAGAATATGTGCTTTCTCCATATCCTCAAGCGTTTTCGGTCCACCATTGGTCGCTGCTTTGAAGACAAAGTCTTGCACTTTGATTTCCGGTTCTTGCGCCACCACCATGGCGCGCTCTACCGCGTTTTCCAGTTCGCGAACATTGCCCGTCCACGGCTGCTGTTGCAGCAGATTCATGGCCTCTGGCGCGACACGATTAATTCTCTTGTTCATCTGCAAGCCAAATTTGCGCACGAAGTGGTTTACCAGGAGCGGAATGTCATCGTGGCGATCGCGCAGGGGCGGCAGTTCGATGTGAAATACATTCAGCCGGTAATACAGATCGGGCCGGAATTTACCTTCCTCGATGAGCCTTTCCAAATCTTTGTTGGTCGCCGCCACACAACGAAAATCGACTTTGATCGGCTGATTGCTTCCCACTCGGACAATCTCATGTTCCTGCAAAACTCGCAGCAAGTCAGTCTGCGTCTTCAGACTGATGTCGCCGATCTCATCCAGAAAGACTGTGCCACCTTCCGAAATTTCGAACTTCCCCTTTTTGCGATATTGCGCACCAGTGAACGCTCCCTTTTCGTGCCCAAACAGTTCGCTCTCCAACAGCGTCTCCGTCAAGGCGCCGCAATGGATGACTACCAACGGATGGTACCGCCGGGGGCTCGCCTGATGAATGGCTCGGGCCACCAATTCTTTCCCGGTTCCACTTTCCCCCGTAATCAGCACGGTGGCATCAGTGGGTCCGACGGTCTCGACCGCGTCGAAGACTTTTTTCATGGCCACACTCTGGCCGACCATTTCTTCCGGCCGCGCGACTTCTGCCACGGTTTCTCGCAGCAGCACGTTCTCTTTTTCTGCCTGCTTGTGCGAGATAGCGTTCTTGACCAGATGCGCAATCTCGTCCGGATCAAGCGGCTTGGTCACATAATCATAAGCGCCGTTCTTTAGGGCAGTGACCGCAGTTTCCACCGAGGCATAGCCGGTCATGATGATCACCATCAGGTCCGGATTTTTTTCGTGCATACGGCGCTGCAGTTCGATCCCATCGGTCCCGTGCATTTTAATATCGACGAGGGCGGCATCCCAGGAGTGTTCAGCTAGGCGCGTTAACGCGTCGTTGGCATTCTCTGCCGTACCAACTTCATAGCCTTCCTCGCGAAACCATTTACTCAGCGAATCGCGCACGCTGAGCTCATCATCCACAATTAGTAGCTTGCCTTGTGGGCTCACGTTGATCACCTCGCTTTTGTTGCGTGAGCGAATTCATGCTCACTCGCAGCGCCCGAATCGGCCGGCAGTATGACCCGGAATGTCGTGCCTTTACCCAGTTCGGAATCCACCTCGATGTGGCCTTGGTGCCGCTCAATAATGCTGTGGCTGATTGCCAGGCCCAAGCCGACGCCGTGACCTTGCTCTTTGGTGGTTTGAAACGGCTCAAAAATATGGGGGAGGACTTCGGGGGAAATACCGGTTCCATCATCACGGACTTCAATTTCTACCGCGTCGCCAGAAGCATTCATACCAGTTCGCAACCACAAATTGCCCCCGTGCGGCATGGCGTCAATCGCGTTCATGATCAGTGCCAGCAAAACCTGCTCGATCTGCGCCGAATCACACTGCACTCTCGCTAACATGTCATCGACGTGAAGCCGCAACTCAATGCCGTCAAGTTCTAATTGGTGATGCACCAGGCGAACGGCGCGGTCGACGATCATGTTCACGTCAGTGCTTTCGAGATTGATGGGCGCAGTACGGGAAAACGTCAGGAGATTGCGTACAATTTCGCCGCAGCGCCGGCTCTCCCCGCCGATCAGATCCAGGCATTCGCCGGCTTCTTGAAGCTTTTCGTCTTTCATCTCTCCGCGGTCTACCCATTTGCGAAGGAGCTTGGCATAGGTAAGAATGCCGGCGAGTGGATTGTTGATCTCGTGGGCGACCACGGCCGCCATCTTGCCGACCGTGGCCATTTTTTCTACCAGCAATACGTGCTCGTGAGCCTTATTCAGTTCGGCGGTTTTCTCCCGGACGCGTTCTTCCAACGTTTTGGCCCACGACACGATCTGCTCATTCGCCGCCCGCAATTGCACGCTCATCGCGTTGAAAGATCGCGCAAGGTCCCCGACTTCATCCTGCGACTCAACCGTGATCTGATACCCAAGCTCCCCTTCCGATAAATGCTGGGTTCCTTCCGCCAGCGCTTTGATCGGCCTGCCGACCACGCGAACGATGAAGATCCAGCTCAGAGCCGCCACAATTAACATAGCCGCGAAAGTGTAGGCGATTGTGTGATGGTTGCTTTCCGCAAGTTGCACGTCTGCCTGTGCCAGCGACAGGTTCGTGTCGAGCACGCCCAAAACCCGCTGGCTTGCCGGATGCGCATGGCAGGGCGCGCTGGAACACGCAGGCTGGTTCTCAATCGGAGTGATGATGCCCAAGACCCGTTTTCCACCGCCATTGCGATAAATACGGAATCGCTCCGGACGATCCAACCGAGTCAGGGGTTGCGATTGTGCATGGCAGCGGTAGCACGCCTCACCGCTCTTGTCGACAATGCGATTCAGTTCGCTTGAATCTGTGGAGTAGGTGATTCGTCCGTCGCGGTCAATGATGCGAACCTTGATCATTCCGGGTTCGTCCGCCATGGTCTGGATGGTGTGGTATAAGCCCTCGCGATCGTTGCGCAGCATGTAATACGTAGTGCTGCGGCGGATTACATCGCTTACCCGCTCAGCGGCGGTGAGCGTCGCAGCTTCAAGATGCTGTTGCTGCAGCCGAATATTGAAGTATCCCAGGAGGCTGAAAATTATGATGAGGCCAGCCAGCAGCAGCCCAATGAGCTTCGTGCTGATACTGTGCGTAAAATGCTTCCATCGAGCCCGAGTTGGCTCAGTCTCCGGCATTTTCTACTTCTACGAAAACGGGAACAGGAATCGCGTTACCCGCACTCACTTCGGCTGGCTCCTCAGCCTCGACCCGTTCTACCTCTGGAAAGATTGGCAGGTACTTCACCGCCAACCCAAACAGCGCAAAACCAGTCGCGATGATCGCCAGCGTGATCATGAACTCGGTCCACTTCGGCACGTAATGATGTCCCACCCAGGTTTCAAAGCCAGTCACACTCACGTTGAGGCGATTGGTAACGAAGCCCAGGAGACAAATGACCGATGCCAGATACAATCCATTTGGTGAGCGGCGGATCTTCTTAAAGCTCAGCAACGTGATTGGAATCACGAATGCCAGCGCCAACTCAAGCCACAAGAAATAAGCTTCATAACTCGGCTTCACGATGTTGGCAAGCTGATCGCGATGGAAGAAATCCTCAACCCGCAGCAACGCATTGACCCACAGCACCACCAGCAACACGCCGCCAAGCTCGATCAACACAGGTAACTCAAGCTGGCGGCCAAATGCCTTTGAGCTGAGCGATGATTCAAAAATCGTCATCGCCAATCCGACCGCGACGGCTGATCCAAAGAAGAAAAAAGGCAACGCTGGCGTGTACCAGAACGGATGCAGCTTACTAGGCATGATCAGATACAGTGCGCCCAACGAGCTCTGGTGCAGCGTGGAAAGCAAAATGCCGGCTACCACAAGGCCGGCCATAATTCCCTTGACCCAGCGCAGGGGCTTGTGCAAGTTGAAACGCTCCAGAACATTTGGCAAGAATTCAAAAAACAACACCGTCGTATAAAACATCACGCAGAAACCCACTTCAAACATCACGGAATGGGGATTGCGATAGAAAATCTGGTGCCAGATGAACCACGGACGCCCGAGATCGAAGAACAGTCCGACGATCACCAAGCAATATCCGAGAAAAGCGGTCAGCACCGTCGGTCGAACCACGCTGTGCAGCCGCTCAATATTCAGTAGATGCACCGCACCAGTCACAATGAACCCGCCCGCGGCCAGCATCACACCGCAAAGCACGTCGAAGCCGATCCAAATACCCCAAGGGAACTGGTCGCTCATGTTCGAGACCGCTCCCAGACCGTGCGCATAGCGGACATAGGCCGCGTAAATGCCAAGACAAATAATGACTACAAATACCACTCTCCAAAAAGTTGGCTTGAAGTTCATCGCGCACCGTCCTTGGGTTGCATCTTTCTTTCCTCCGCCTCTGCGGCCGCAACATCTTCGCGTCGATGGGTAATCCAGTACACGCCGCCCAACACCAGGCTCCATAGCGGAATAAAGTCAGGGATCTTCGACATCACACGGCCGGTGTATTCGGGCAACGGAGTTTCGCCGAGTTTTTCCGACTTGGGATATCCGAAGGTCTCGAAGGGCACGCTGGAGAGCAGCAACACATTGGTCCCGCCAACTTCCGTCAGACCATAAATGTGCGGTACGTAATTGGAAGGATTCTGCTGGATCCGGCTTTGCGCTTCCTCGATCAGATCATCGCGTTCGCCGAATTTCGTCGCCCCGGTCGGACATATCTCGGCGCACGCAGTCTGTTGGCCAGCTTTCACCCGGTCGGGGCACATAATGCACTTCCGCACCCGTGGATTCAGCGATTGCCACTCATATTTTGGCTGGGCGAATGCGCACGCCACCATGCAATAGCGGCAGCCGATGCACTTCCAGACGTCGTAGACCACCGGTCCTTCGGCGGTCTTGTGAAATGCGCCCACCGGACACACCGAAGCGCATGCAGGATGCTCGCAATGCATGCACAGCCGCCGCATAAACTTTTCTTGTTTAGTGAGTACGACCGTGTACTTGTGCTCTGACTGGACCGATTCGGCGGCTATTTCGTCGCTATAGGGGAGCTTGTTCTGCTGCGCACATGCCACTTCGCATTGCTTGCAGCCAATGCACATGGTTGCGTCATACAGGAGGGCCTTGCTCATGAACTTGTCTCCTTGCTCCTCCCCAAATGGATACGCGCTCCGGCGGTATGAAATAGGAATGAAATGAGGAATTCACCGGAACCCACCTGAGGACGGCACACTCCGACTGCTCAACTCGCACTGCAAGAAATACACCGGGTCCGACACCCGTGGCCGGACCCGGAAAAGCTGTTCCTGGCAGGAATGCAGGAATAGGGGATTTCCGGCTGGCTGTTGGGGGGCCGGTTTTCCGCTCCATCCGCCGATTTACGCCGGTCACTCTCATCACTCACCCTGCGCTTTCCTTGGCTGCTCACCACTTCGTGGCGCCCTAGCAGCTGTTCGCAACCAGGAACAGCAGAAACTACTACTTCTTCTGCAGATTGCGAATTTCTTCCACCACAGCCTTGACCTGGTCAGGGGTCAATCCCTTGCTTGCGAAAGCATGGGCAGGTTTCTTGCTCGGTCCACCATTGGCCACAAAATCCGTCAGATCGGCATCCGACAACTTCTTCGCATCGTCGGAAACCAGGCTGGGAATCTTGGCAGCCGGCTTGCCCGCCGCATCGGCGCCATGACAAGCCGCGCATTTCGTTTTGTAAATGGCAGCTCCGTCTTCGGCCCACGACAGACTGGGAATCAGGACAAACAGCGCCACGGCGATGGTCAAAATTAACGCCGCGATCTTGGTGATCTTCATGATTGCTTCCCTCTCGTATGGATTTGTACGACTGCGGGAGAACCGTGGCCTTCTTGCCCTTTAGTAACTGTTGCAGTAACTGTTGCGAAATTGACCATCGGTGGCTCCGCTGAATCTTTCAACGAACCGGCAGCTTACGCCGCAGGCTGATGAAATTCTCTACGCAGGAGCTTTTATCTGCTGTGACACGAGTCACTTAGAATCGTGACCGCTGGAGTGTAGCAATATGCCACAGCGCACAAACTGTGGCACAATTCAACTCCAATTGGGTAATTGCAAGGTGAGTTCTATGCGAGTACCGAAACGTTTGAAACCGTTACTGATTGAGGACCGAACTTCGGGACAATAAAGGTCTCTTCCTGCGCGGTACTGGTGATCGCCTTCTGCACTTCGCTGAGCAGCATTTGTTTCCGCTGCGGATCACGTTCTGCAAAGGCGGCACGATACAATCTTCCGAAATCGAGTGGCGTATCGTGGGTCATGACGAGGCTCCTTAGGCAGGCCGGGCTTGGTCATAGCCGGCTCAAAAGCGGCAAACAGGTGAATTTTTCACTGTTTGCACAAACTTACCCACAACCTCGCCTATCAGCAATACGGTGCTTCCTGTAGGGACCTTAGGCGCTTGCTGGAAATCGATGACCCGACGGTGGTAGTACCGGGCGGCCAATCACTCCGCGCGAAGAGCCTCCATCACGTCGACTCGCGCAGCCCGGACTGCGGGCAACATCGACGCGACAACCGCGACGATCATCAGCACAAACGCAGAAAGAGATAGCGGCAAAGCGCCGGGCAGTTTCACATCCACCAAGTACCGCCCAGCCAGGCGCGCCAAGGCAAAGCCGAATCCCGCACCAGCGATGAGGCCACCACCGGCCATCATAGCTCCCTCAGCAATTACCCCTCGAAGCAGATCCTGCGGCTTCGATCCCAGTGCCAGGCGGATACCGAACTCCCGAGTGCGTGCGCTGACTGAAAATGCCAGCACGCCCGCGACCCCAACCACCGCAATCGCCAAGGCGACGATCGCAAACACACCGAACACCACCGAGTTCAAGCGTTCAGGCGTCAACACTTCAGCGCGAACATCTTGCAGCGTCGCGGCGTGTTCAACCGGCTGATCCGCGGACATCCCACGAATGACTCGCGTCACTGGTGTGACCAGCAAATAAGGATTAGTGCTGGTGTGGACAAACAGGCGCCCGCCAAAGAGCGGGCCCTGTTGAAACGTGCTGTAGATGGTGAGAGTAGACTCCGGCACCATATGCACGTCATCGACATCGCCAGTGACTCCGATGACCCGGTATGGCTTACTGATGACACCGGGAACAAATTGCAATACCGGATCGCTCCAATATACATGGTGGTTAAGAGCATCCCCGTTGGGGAACATGCGCCGGGCCAGCGTTTCGCTGATGATAGCGACCGGTTCTTTCGACTGGTCGTCGAGTTCATTGAAGTCGCGGCCAGTAATGATGGGAACGCCCAACGCGGCAAAGAACCCGGGAGAAATCACCCGAAACTGCGCGCGAGGATCCTCGCCGGGCTTACTCACATGCCCGTCAGCTGAGAATTGGAGCCCTACGCTGGAACCCGCATCCCGCCACGGAACGAGCATCCCAAAAGCTGTCTTGCTGACCCCCGGTAGCGCCTCAATGCGCCGCATGGATTCTTTGTAAAAATCCACAACCTGTTGCGGTGTTTTGCCGTAAGACATAGGCGGAACATCAATGGCGAGAACCTGGCGCATATCAAGCCCTGTCTGAGTTGTTTGCAAGGCGATCAGCGTGGTAATCAATGCGCTCGCCCCTGCCAACAGCACAAACGACGCGGCGATCTGTGTGATGGCGAAAATGCGCTGCCGACGGCTTGTGCTGCCAGTGATGCGGACGCCACCACTTGCCAGGCTTCGCCCACAAGCCGAATCGGGCGATGGCAACCGCGGAACAAACGCCAGAATGACTGATGCGATGATGGCCAACACCACTCCCACCCAAAGCAGGCTGTAATCGACTGTGAAATCGAGTGCCCGCACCGAGAAACGCGAGGCATAGCGTGCCAACAGAGCTGCCATGGGCTGTGCGCTGGCCACACCAAGCGCCGCTCCAGCGCTGCAGAGCAGGAGGCTCTCGGCCAGCAACATGCGGCGCAACGCGCCCGGACTTGCCCCGAGAGCTGCACGTACGGCCAGTTCCCCTTCCCGGCGCACTGTCTTGGCCAGAATCAGGTTGGCAACATTGGAACAGGCGATGATAAAAACCAGCGCGGAGGCGGCGAGAAGAACCAGAAGGATGCTGCGCGCGCCCGAGGTGATCTGGTCGCGAAACAGCTTCGCGTCTATTCGAAAGTCGCTTCGAGGCGGATATGCCTCGGGGTGTGCCTTCGTCATGGCAGCATAGTCAGAGCGCAGCTCCGCACGAGCTTGCTCGAGTGTGGCGCCGGGCGCGAGCCGGCCAAAAAGCTCAGTCATCCGATGAATGCGGCCGGTGACCATGGTCGCAGAGAGATGGTGCGGACTGGTAACTACATTCGCGACGATTTCGGTATCTTCCGGATAGGGCACGCAAGGTTCAAGGACGCCGATCACGGTTGCACTGCGGTCGCCGAAGCTGCCGAGGCGAACACTCTTGCCCATGACAGAGGGATCTTTCTTGAATGTCGTAGCCCAGAAGCGATAGGTAAGTACAACCACCCCGGGGGCGTTCGGACCGTCATCCTGAGGGCCAATAAGACGGCCGAGCACTGGATGAAGTCCCATCACATCAAAATATGATCCGCCGACAACACCAGCCTTCACTTCCCGCGGTTCCCCGAGACCAATCATGGTGAATCCGATGGTGGAAAAATCACCGAAGGCGCTTAGGCTTTTTACGCTGGCGCGCAAGTCGTGAATCTCGGGAACTGAAAATGTGGTGTTGTCGTCACGCATCCCCGGAGCGCTCTGCCGGATGTAGATCAGGCGGTCTTCGTCGCGGTTAACAAGTGGCTTGAGCAAAACACCGCGAACCAGGGAGAACATGGCTGCGTTTGCGCCGATCCCCAGGGCCAGCGTAAGGATGACGGCAATCGTCAGGCCTGGAGTACGCATTAACGAGTAAGCCGCAGTTCTCAGATCACGAAGGAATGACATCACTGTGCCGACCCCTATCAGCTGACTGCAGGATTTGTGCCAATGCTAAGCCGCCCAGTATAAGGTATTTACACAGAGATCGACTCCTGCAAGGTGCCCAGTTCCAAACTTTCCTGTGCGAATTCGGACACTGGCGCGCGGCAGGGTCGGTTCTGAGTGCTATGATTCCATAACAATGTCGGCCCCCCGAGTAGACTTTGGAAGCGCTAACCACCAAAGGGCTCGGAGGAAAGGAGCCGAACATGCTGATTATAGGTTGTGACTATCATCCGAGCTTC